>Ga0080064_1000899_pt1 | contig 69381 bp, 59 predicted proteins | sample Subgrocontami54m_FD_69260 | JGI IMG/M metagenome (GOLD analysis project Ga0080064, IMG submission 69260) | Subsurface groundwater microbial communities from S. Glens Falls, New York, USA - GMW46 contaminated, 5.4 m (SPADES assembly) (version 2) ...
AAGTAAGAGCCGCGCACGAAGTAAGCGGCCCACTCGCAGCCGCTTACTTCGTGCGCGGCTCTTGTGATCCATCATTCGACGTGTGACATAGCACTAGAGCCTGCGACTACGCCGGCACGCCTATTTACGGTCCTCCACCGTCAACTCCACCGGCCGCGCCTCGGCCCGGTTCGCCGGTGTGTAATACTCGTACGCCGTCGACGGCGGCGTCTGGGCGCGGACCGGATACTTCGGCTTGAGCGTGTACTCGAAGTTGAGCACGTCGCCGGGTTTGACGTCGCCCAGATACAGCGTCACGGTGCGGCTCGTGATCGTGAAGCGCTGGATTTGCTTTTTGCCGACCATCTCCGCGAAGTCGCCGGCGTCAACGGTGAAGCCTGGGGCGATGCCGAGATCGATCATGACCATGTACGTCGGCAGCTTGCCGTGGTACTTCAGCGTCGCCTTCGCATGGAGCAGATCGTTGGTGGACAGCTTGGTGCGGTCGTAGGCGACGTCGATGTCGATCACCGGCTTCTCCTGGGCGATGTCCTTCTTCCACGGAATGAAGTGCCGGCCGACAATCTGGTACATCAGATTCGATTCGCCGGTGACTTCGATGGCGATTTCAGTGGTCGTGCCGCTTGCTAGCGCGCGCGGCTCTTTAATGTCGAAGGTCTGCATCACGTCGGCGTTGTCCTTGTCGACTTTGCTGCGGGCGACTTCCTTGCCGCCGACCGAGATGACGAAATGAGCCGGGTCCTTTTGCTCCTGCCCGCCCATGCCGGCGACCATCGCTTTGAGCGCGAGGATCGTCGCCTGCGTGCTGCCCCAGGTGCCGTTGCCTTCCTTGGACTTCACCAGGTAGGTGAGGCCCTGGTTCACGCTGTTGGTGAACTGACCGGTGCGGATCATCGCAAGAACGGCCAGGGCGGTCGTCTCCACGGCGACGCTGTCACCGCGGGCATACGACAGCGAGGTGCCGCGGCCGGGGAAGTTGATCGCCTTCCACTCCGGAATCGAGTTGCGCAGCTTGTCGAGCCGCCGCAGGGCGAGCAGCGTGGAGTCGTCCTTCGGGTCGTAGGCGGCCAGGGCGTTGGCGGCCAGGGCGAGGACGTAGGCGTTGTCGTTCGCATCCTTCAAATGATCGCGGATGAACTGAATCGACTTGTCGAGCTGCTTTTTGTTCATGCCGCTGTCGAGCAGCGACCACGTAACGTAGCTGGTGAGCAAGAGTTTCGGGTCGCCCATGTTGGCGATGGTTTCGCCGTGGGTGGCGCCGATGGCGGACCAAGTGGCGTCCTTGTCCATCTTGCGCATCAGGAACGCCTGGGTGCGATCGATGATGCCGCGGTCGATGGGGTAGACCTTGGCCATGTCGCTGAACTCTTGCAGACCGTAGGCACTAAGCCAGACGAGCGGTTCGCCGTTGCCCCACCAATCGAAGCCGCCGCCGGGACGCTCGAAGGTGAGCAGCTTTTGGTAGCCGACGTTGAGGAACTGTTCGGACTTCATGAGGAGCTGGGGGGAGGCCACACGGGCCTTTTTCACGTAATCCACGACCAAGATATTCGGATAGGCCGCGGAGGACGTTTGCTCCATTCAACCCCCGGGCAGGCGTATCATCCCCTCGACTCCCTCCAGCACCTGGGCCATGACGCCGGGGTAGATGCGGACGATCAATTTCGATGCGTCGGGAATGGCGTCCTGGGGGATGTCGATCACGTGCTTGAATTTTTGCACTTCGTCCCCTTGCTTGCGCTGCGGGCTGGTAGCGCTCGGGCTGGTGAGGCGATCGCTGACGACCTTCTCGATCTTTTGGCCATTGGGAACGACTTCGACCACGCGTTTGACGGCGTCGGACTTCTTGGAGCCGTACGCCTTCACGGTGAGCGGTTGATAGCCGATCTTGTTGGCCTTGATGCGGAACTTGACCGACGTGACATCGCCGGGGTTTACGTTTAGCGTTCGCGTCAACCCTTCCTTGTCAAGCAACACAAACCATGACTCCTCCTGAAGTTCAACTTTCAACTTCTGTGGTTCCTTCAAGTAGTTGTAAATCGCCACGGGGAAGGCGACTTCATCGCTCTGCGTCAAACTCACCGGCAAATCGATGTCCACGAAGAAGTCCTGGAAGACCTTTAAGGGCACCGTCGCCCCGCCGAGAGCGCCGGAGCGGGCGTTGGCGGAGGCGCTCAAGCGCCAAGTGGTGATGGAGTCGGCGAAGTTGACGGCGAGGTCGGCGACGCCCTTGTCATCGGTGATGAGCGAGGGCTGCCAGAGCATCGTTTCGGGGAAGTAGTCGCGGACTTTGGTGATGGGGGCTTCACTTCCGCCTTTGCTGCTGCCCGCCTGGCCCGCACCGTTCTTGGCTTCCATAGGCCGTTTCGCGACTTCGTCCTTTGTCGGCATCGCCAGCGGCAAGGCACCGGCGGGGCCGGGAGCGTTGCCACCGCGCGGACCGGCAAAGCCGTCGGCCCCCATTAAGGCGCGTTCCATCTGGGCGCCGTTGCGTATCAGCATTTGATCGCGGGCGCCCCATTTCATCTGCATGTCGCCGAACTCCGCCAGGCGTTCCGCATTCATCCACCAAAAGCCCTGGCGGTCGCCGAAGTGCAGCGCGTTGGCGTCGTCGCGCGTCACATCGTCCTTGGTGCCGAGCTTGCCGTCCGGGCCGACCGAGACGAGATCGTAGTTGTCGAATTGCCCGTTGCCGAACGCCTTGTCGCTTTTCTTGTCGCGCTTGACGAGGCGGAACGGCTGGCCCCACGCGTCCTTGGCGTAACCCTGGCGCCGCTGCTGATTCATGACGGCATCGGCGACCACGCTATCGGGCAGCACCCATTGTTCGCCCTTCTTGTACTTTCCCTGGTTTAGCATCGTCCAATGAATGATGCTCCACATCACCTGATTGAGCCGTTGGGCCGTCGCCGCCCTCGCCAGGTGCTCGGGCGTGAAGGTCTTTTCGAGTTTCGCCAAATCGTCGAGCGACATCTTGCCGCCGAATGGGCTGTCGAGCCACTGCGCCGGCACGCCACGCGTCTTCACCAGCTCGTCGAGCAGTCCTTTGCGGAAGACCCAGCGCTTCTCGTTCTTGTCGAATTCCTGGAAGGTGCTGTTGGGATCGACCGCGTACAAGTAAAGGACATTGCCGAGCTGGGCCACTTGCTGTTCGACGCGCTGCTTGCGATCGACGGCCGGGGCGACGTTCCAGCGCTGCGGGGCCGGCAGCTTCACCGACGTGAGCAGCACCTCGGCGATCTGCTGGCGCGGCGCGGGCAGCACCGGCTGCAACACGATGTTGTCGATGCTTTCGCTGAACTTGATCTGCACCTGCGGCTTCATCAGCTCTTCTTGCAACGTGAAGTAGAGTTTCTCCAGGCCGGGCTGCATCTCTTGCAGTGCATAAACCGCTTCATCGACGACGATCACGCCCAGGGCCGCTTGCGTCGGCTTGCCGGTGCGGTCGGTGACGGTGAAGCGAATGCGCGCATCCTCGCCGGGGGCGTACTGTTGCTCTGCCTGCACGGCGATCTTGAGATCATTCTTCGGCTGCACGTAGACGACCCGGCTATCGCGAATGATCTCGCCGTGCGACAGCATTTGATACGCGTGAATCTCGACGCTGCCGTAAACGCTGGGCGGCAAGTCGAGTTGTTGCGTTGCCTTGCCGTCTTTCACTTCCAGCCAGCGGCTAAGCATGATCTGCCCGCCGCGGACGACATCGACATACACTGTCGGCAAACCAGCCGAAGTGCGCACATCGATGGTAACGATGTCGCCGGTTTGGTAGATGGCCTTGTCGAGCCGCAACAGCACGTTCTCGCCGAGCGGATGGCTGTTGAGTTCGATATTCGCCGCGGCGGTGCTTCCCTTTGGATCCTTGGCTTCGGCACGCGCGTCGAAAATGATCGCCGGGCCATGGCTGATCTGTTTGCCGCCGAGAGTTTCGATGTCGCGCTGACCAAAAGCGCCCTGGCGGAATTGATCGGCCTTGGGCGTGAACTTGATCTCGGCGAGACCGGCGGCATTGGTCGTGACCGTGGCAAATGGTTTGCCCAAATCCTCCGCTTGCTTTGCGGGTACAGGCTCTGCCAGAGCGACGGCGCCGCCGGGCAAGCGCGGCGCAACCTTGGGAGCCGGAATCGGTACGCCGGGCTGCCCACCTGGTTGCGGCACCATGTTCTTGCGATGCCAGACCTTCACTTCGCAGTTCGCCGCCGGACTGCCATCGGGATAAATGGCCGCGGCGAACAGGCGATTCTCCATGCCGGGCGTCAGCTTGCCGCCTTCGGGAATCAGGCTCACGCGGATCGGCTGATCGCTGACGGTGTACGACTTGGCGATCGTCTCGCTGTGATCGGCGCTGTCGAGCACCTTCACATCGAGCTTCACCAGGGCATCGCCCTTTTGCAGCGGCTGGCCGACGAAATAGGGGGGCAGTTCAATCTCGAACTTGGCGTGGCCGTTCTCGTCGGTCGTGCTGTTCCAGGTGTGGAACTTGCGGAAGGCGACGTCGAACGTGCTCGCGGTGACTTCGATCTTCGCCTTGGACACCGGCTTGCCGAAGAAGTAGTCGCTTTGCAGCTCGGCTTTGATCGTTTCCTTGGGCAGATAGAACGTCTTGTCCGCCTTCACCTCGACCTTGAACTTCGGCAGCACGTAACGCTTCACATTAACGGTCTTCTCGGCCTTCGCTTCGCCCAGGAAGGCGCGCAGGTGATAATCGCCCATGTTGACTTCGTCGGCAAGCTGGAAATCGACCGAGGCGACGCCGAACTCGCTCGTCTTGAAGGTGCGCTTGAAGACCTTGTTGCCCTTGGAATCCTCTACTTCGAAGAGAATGTCCTTGTCGCCAATCGGCTTCTGATCGAATGAGCGCAGGGCCAGAGCACGCAAGTGCATGAGATGGCCGGGCTGGTAAATCGGCCGATCGCTGACGAGCAGGATCTTGGCATCGGCTTTGACTTTGACCTGGCGCGTCAGGGTTTCTTCGCCCAGCGCTGATTTGGTGACGATTTCGAGATCGTATTGGCCGGCGTCGAGCGAAGGCATTTCGAACTCGACGTTGACCAGACCGTCGCCGCCGGTCTTGCCCTGGTACAAATCGTGGGTCTTGCCGGCCTTGTCCTTGACGCGCACTTGCACGTTGCTGCCGGGCAAGGGCACCGTGTCCGTCAGACTCTGCACGCCGTGGACGCCGCAGCGCAGCGCGACGATGCTGCCGGCCGCGTACTCGGTGCCCGCGGAAAGTGAAGTCTCATGCGCTTTGGCGAGCAGCACCTTGGCGAGGCGCGTGTCGCGCTTGCGCTCGCCCAGCGTGACGCGCAGCGTCAGCTTGTCGGCGCTGGCGGCGTCGGCCTTGAACGACATCTTGTATTGTTGATGCGCCGCTTCCTGGCGAATCGATTTGTCGAATGTGCCGATCACCCGGCCGCCGTCGCCCAGCAGCTTGACTTGCAGCTCGCCCTCGAGCGGTTGGCGTTCGCTGCCGGCCAAGGCGATGCCGACGTGCAGCTCGCCCTTGTCGAACACGGCAACGACGCGCGGCTCGAACGCTTGCCCACTCGCTCGCCCCTGTTGCCAAAGAAACGTCAACACTCCCAGGCCGACGATGAATACTCCGCAAACGCCCAGCCGCAGAAACGGACGACTTGCGTGCGATGATCCGTGCATGACAACCTCCTCGCGAAATGGCGTCGATCGTTGTGTGCGAAATTCAAGGACGGGAAACGAAGGCGCGGACCAAGCCCGCCGCCCCTTCATAAGGACAAGACGAGGTGATTGTATGGGCGGATTGGCTGCGGGCCGAAATTTCTGGCCTATGGAACCGACGGCGTTTCCCGACCATCGCCGACAGGCGCCTGACGGGGGCCGTGGGCCACAGCGACGCCGATTTTGGGCCATTTCATTCAGGGGCCCCAAGTGCTGAATGAAACGCACTAAAATGCGATTTCCGTAACCTATGATTAGTGAATCGGTTGCGCGAAATCTTTGAACGCGGGCCGATTTCATTCGGCACTTTGGGTGTGTGCTAAACGCAAATGAATGAAATGTTGTAGGTCCGTTGCCTGGCCCCGGTCAGCCAGCCGGAGCTGCGCGACGGTTGACGCTGGACGACCGCGTGGGATAATGCGTGGGTGTTGTCATCCTTGCGATACCGGAGTTCTCATGCCGCGTTTCCTCACCTTGCTCCACTTGTTCGCCGGTGCATCATTCGTGTTGGCCGGCGAACCAACCCCCGCCTGGCCGCAACTGTTGGGCCCGCAGCGCGACGGCATCGTCCGCCAAACCGGCCTGAACCTCGACTGGCAGAACAAGCCGCCCAAGACGCTCTGGAAAGTCCCGCTGGGCAGCGCTTTCTCGTCGTTGACCATCGTCACCCCCCCTCAGCCCCCCCTTGCGAAGGGGGGGAATGGGGGGGTCTACACGCTGGCGAAGCGCGACGCACGTGACGGCATCGTTTGCCTCGATTTCAACACCGGCAAGGAACGCTGGTTCGTGGACGCCGTGCCGAGCTATCTTGATTTTCAAAAGCAGGGCGCCGGGCCGCGCTCGACGCCGACCTATGACAACGGCAAGCTCTATTGCCTGTTCGGCATGGGCGAACTCTGGTGCGTGAACACCGACGGCAAGAAACTCTGGCAAGCGGACATCTTGAAAGACACCGGCGCCAAGAACCATCAGGGCGAACGATTCTATTGGGGCGTATCGATGTCGCCGTTGGTCGTAGGCGACCTGGTCATCGTCCAGCCCGGCGGCGACAAGAACAACTCCGTGGCCGCCTATCACAAAGACACGGGCAAGTTGCTCTGGACGGTCGGCTCGGACACCATGGGTTATGCTTCGCCCATCGCCATCACTGTGGCCGGCACGAAGCAACTGATCGTGCCGACTGGTCAATCCATCTTGGGTCTCGAACCAACCAAGGGGACCTTGCTCTGGCGCTACGCGTTCGGCAACCAGTTTAACGCCACCGCCGCAAGTCCGGTCTGGAACAGCGATTTGCTATTCGTGTCGGCCGCCTACGGAGCGGGATGCGCCGCACTCGAAATCGTGCCGCCGAATTCGACATCAAAATCGTGGACCGTTCGCGAAAAGTGGAAGAACAAGACGAAGTTTCAGAACCTGATGGCCACCAGCATGATCGTGGACGGCTACATTTACGGCTGCCACGGCGACCTGAGCGCCTTTGTGCTGCGTTGTCTCAATCTCAACACCGGCGCCATCGAATGGGAAGAACGTGTGAGCGGCCGCTACGGCTTTCTGGCGATGAACGGTCATTTGCTGTGCGTTCACGAGCGCGGTTCGGTGCAGTTGCTCGAAGCCAAGCCGGGCGCTTACAAAGTCGTGGGCGAGTTGCCGAACCTGCTGGCCTACAAAACCTGGGCCGCCCCCGCTTTCGCCGACGGCCGATTGTTGCTGCGCGACGAACGGCATGTGCTTTGTCTGGATTTGCGGAAGTAGTAGGCCCAGCGGATTCAAAGACGCGCGGTTCCGGGGCCGTGCAATTGACGCTGGACGACCGGCTGCGACCCTGCTAGAGTCGAGACGGTTTCACGGTCGCGTGGCGATACCGATCCGCGTCGATTTCAACGATCACACGCCCAAGAAATGAATTGTCGAAACCACCTCAAGGAATCATGCCATGGCGAAGTGCCTTACAGCCTTTACGTGCTTGCTGCTGTTTCTTGATCCCGCGCTCGGCCAAGCCCCGACCGCCAAGGCCGCCATTCAAAAAGTGCTGGACGATCAAGTCGTCGCCTGGAACAAGGGCGACCTGGAAGGCTTCATGGCGGGTTACTGGAAATCGCCGGAGCTGAGCTTCTTCTCCGGCGGAACGAAAACGGCGGGCTGGCAGGCGACGATCGATCGCTACCGCAAGAAGTATCAGGGTGAAGGCAAGGAGATGGGCAAGCTGGCGTTCAAGGAGATCAGCATCGAGGTCATCGGCGCGGATCATGCCCTGGTCAAGGGCCGCTGGCATTTAACGTTATCGAAGGAATCCATCGGCGGCTTGTTCACGCTGCTGATGAAGAAGCTGCCGGAGGGCTGGCGGATCGTCCACGATCATACGTCGAATTAGCGATGGACGGTTGGTCGATGGTTGACGATCGGAGGGATCGCTATGGACTGGGTGACCTTGACGCGACACCAAGTCGAACGCGATGCGTTGCCGCGCGTGTGCATGGTGTGCGGCAGTTCGGCAACTTGCTGTGTCAACGAGTCCTTCGAGCACACTCCTGATTGGGTCGGTTGGCTGTATTTGGCCGGCATCCTCCCTGGCGTGGTCGCGGGTTACTTTTACACGAAGCGCATGCGCGTGCCTTGTCCGTTTTGCGCCAAGCACCGCAATCACTGGAGCCTGGTGAACTGGGTCGGCGGTGTGGGCTGGTTGGTTGGTCCGGTATTGCTCGGCGGCGCGGGTTATCTGCTCACCGCCGTGGCTACTTCCTGGACGTCCACCGCCGCCTTTATTGTGCTCGGCGTTGCTGCGGGAGTGGGAGCGGCGACATGGTTGAGCATCTTGATCTATCTGTGCAACACGCGCATCTCCGCGACCAAGGTCACGGACGATGACATTACATTACAAGGCGTCGGCGACGCCTTCGCCAAAGCGGCGCGCGACCTGCAAGGGGGAGCGCCGCTGTAATCACCAGGCCTTCCCAGTTTTTCGTGCACGGAATTCTGGCTGGGGCGAGAACCAATCACCATGAAGACATCCATCGTCGGATTGGGCATCGTCCTTCTGTCCGTGGCATCCGCATCCGGTCAGGAAAAGAGTCCCAACTGGCTCAAAGTCACCGACAGAGCCGGTTGGCAACCGCGCGATTCGCAAGGCGAGCTTGTCTTCAAGGACCAGCTCTGGATCTTCGGCGGCTGGTTCCAATCTTTTGAAGCGCCGCCGCGCGATGTGTGGAGTTCGCCGGACGGCAAGAACTGGAAGCTGGTCACGAAGGAAGCGCCGTGGAAGCACAGCGACTTGCCGATGACGCTGGTGCACAACGAATGCATGTGGATCATGGGCGGCTGGTACAATGGCCGGCTGCCGGGGCACTCGGCGAGCAACGAGGTGTGGTACTCGACCGACGGCATAAAGTGGGAACAAGCGACCAAAAACGCTGGCTGGAGTCCGCGCCTCGCCGCCGGCGCTGTCGCCTTCAAGGGCAAAATGTGGATTCTCGGCGGCACAGAGAATTACTACTTCGGCGACGATAAGAGCCTCAAGCACGATGTCTGGTATTCGACGGATGGCAAAGAGTGGAAGCAGGCGACGGCCAACGCCGGCTGGTCGCCGCGCGCTTATCATCAAGCGGTCGTGCACGCGGGCAAGATGTGGGTCTTCGGCGGCGGCAACTACGTGCCAAAATATCACGGCGTCAATGATGTCTGGTGCTCGGACGACGGCGTCACCTGGACACAAGTAAGCGACAAGGCCGCTTGGTCGCCGCGGCTCTGGTTCTCGGCGGTCACTTATCGCGACCGCATGTGGGTCCTGGGCGGCTGGTCGAATAACCCGTCAAAGAACTGGGGCGACGTCTGGCATTCGAAGGACGGCAAGAACTGGCAGCAGCTCAAATCGGCAGTCACCTGGAAGGAACGGCATGAGCATTCGGCGTTCGTGTTTCAAGACAAGATTTGGATCGCCGGCGGGCATGCGCAGCCCTTGAGCAGCGAGGTTTGGTCGCTCGAGGTGCCGTAGGGGTGGTTCAAGTTTGAACGGAACGAGAAATGACGACTGCTCGGCCAAGCCGACTTCTGATACGATGAAGGTCGGATAACTTCGGCGCCGGGCTCTGCTGATGGCGGATAGGATCCCTGACGACGCGCTGGTGGTTCGAGGCGGCCGGAATTTGGCCGCCGACCTGCGGCGCGGGACCAAGTCGCATCCGAGCGGAGTGACCGGGCCATCTGTGGAATGCGACGTTGGAATGTCGATTGCGGAATTGGCGGGGACGGTGCCGCACAATCAGGTCGGCGTCACGACCGTTGGCGCCATTCGCGCCGCGGGTGGCGATGTCGTGCGGTCATTCGGTCGCAGTCCCCATCATGCGACTCTAACGGGCCTGACGCCCGAAGAAGCGAGCCGATTGCTGACGCCGGCGATCCCCAATCCTGCTAAGATGCCGTAATCAACGGAGTGTCGATATGTCAGCGCTGCAACCCAAAATCTACGCCGACTTTCATAACGCGGACTCCCAGGGTCGCTTGCGGCTGGACTGCGTCGGCACCAAGGACGATCTGGCTGAACAGAATGTCGAGCTGCGTGAAGGGCTGTCCTTAACCTTGTACGCGGATGATGCGAACGACCAAGGCGAGTTGGATGAATTGCTGGTCCATGGTGTCGTTACCTACTCGCCCGAAGAACGCTGCTGGGTTGCGCACATTGACTGGTCGGCCATTCGCCATGCCTCGGACTTCCAAAAGCACCTTGCCGCTGAAACCACGCAAACGGCGTCAAAACCTGCCGTGACAGCAGGCTGAAACCAATTGAAGGGACGCAATACTGGTGAATCGCAATCAATCAAGGCGCGGGCATTTCCTCCCACAGCGCCGCGACTTCCTGCACGCCGGCTTGGCATTGTCGGCCGGCCTGACGTTGCCGGACCTGCTGCGCCTGCGCGCCCAGATGCCGCGGCCGCGCAGCGATGAGCGGACCGCCGTCATCCTCGTCTGGATGCGCGGCGGCATGAGCCATCTCGACACGCTCGACCCCAAGCCCGACGCGCCGAGCGAGTTCCGCGGGCCTTATGGCCCAATCGCCACGCGCGTGCCGGGGATGCGCCTCACCGAGCTGTTGCCGCGCCACGCGCGCATCGCCGACAAGTTCACGCTGCTGCGCTCGATGGCCCACACCGGCGGCGGACATCCGGCTGGATCGTTGCAAGTGCTGTCCGGCGACACCGACGCGGCGGACAAACTACAGCCGGTCCATCCCGATTTCATGACCGTGGCCCACTACCTGCGCTACGACGCCAATCGCCGCGTTCCCAATTACATCGGCGTCAACCCGGTCGTGCGCTACGACAACTTCACCATCGCCGGGCCAGGCTACCTGGGCGGTTCTTACGCTCCATTCGCGGTCACCGGCGATCCCAGTGCTCCGGGCTTTCGCGTGCCGGGCATCGGTTTCGATGATTCGCGTCAGGAACAATTGCTGAATACGCGCGTAGGCTTGCAGCAGCGTTTCGACACCTTTCGCCGCGAAGTCGATCGCAGCGGCGTGATGGACGCCATGGACCGCTTCCAAACGCAGGCGCTCAACCTGCTCACGCGACCCGAAGCGGCGGCCGCGTTCGATCTCAATCGCGAGGATCCACGGGTGCGCGACCGCTATGGCCGCAACGAATGGGGTCAACGTCTGCTCATGGCCCGGCGCCTCGTCGAAGCCGGCGTCGAGATTATCACGAGCACGCTGGACGGCCCATTGTGTGGCCGGGTCGCAAACTGGGACGATCACGCCGTCAACCAGCACGTGTTCGAAGCACTTCAATTCCGCATGCCGACCTTCGATCAGGCCGTGTCGGCGCTCATCGAAGACATTTACGCGCGCGGCCTGGACAAAAAGGTGCTGGTCATCGTCACCGGCGAATTCGGCCGCACGCCGCGGATTACCTACGAACCGAGCAGCGGCGGCGGCGTGGCGAGCGGCGCGGCGGGCACGGTACAGCCGGGCCGCGACCATTGGCCGCGCGCCAACACCATGCTCTGGGCCGGCGGCGGCATCGCGACCGGCCAGGTCATCGGCGCGACCGATCGCCGCGGCGAGGACGTGGTCGAGCGCCGCGTCGGCCCGCACGACTTCCTGGCGACGATCTACCGCCATCTCGGCATCGATTACGAACGCGTCACCATTCCCGACTTCACCGGGCGGCCGCACATGCTGGCGCAGAACGGTCGGTCGATTCCGGAGTTGCTTGCCGTCTCTTGATCGTCGCATGCGGGCGTGGTATGATGATTTGTCATACCACGGAGACCGCAGATGCCCGCCGCAAAAATCGCCGTGACGATCGATCGCGAACTCTTGAGCCGCGTGGATCAACTGGTTGGCGAGCGCCGCTTTGCCAGCCGGAGCCGCGCCGTGCAAGAAGCGTTGCGCGCGAAACTGGACCAGCTCGATCGCGGCCGGCTGGCGCGGGAATGCGCCAAGCTCGACCCGCGCGTTGAGCAAGAGCTTGCTGACGAAGGCTTGGCCCAGGAGATGCAGCAATGGCCCGTTTACTGAGGGGCGATGTTGCCTGGGCGGAGCTCAATCCCGTCACGGGCCATGAGCAGGGAGGCACGCGTCCCGTGGTCATCATCAGCCACGACGTTTTCAACGCGCGTTCTGGCACTGTCATCGCCCTGGCCATCACGAGCCAAGAACCCCGCGCTGGCTTTCCGCTGTCGATGGAACTTGTGCGTGCGAAACTGCCAAAAAGGTCGTGGGTCAAAATCAGTCAAATCCGCACGTTGTCCGTGCTCCGGATCGGCAAGAAGATCGGCCGCGTCGCGCCTGCCGAGTTGGATCGGCTGATCGAAGGATTGAATGAAATCGTCGGTCCGTGACCGCGTTTGCAGCGGAGTTGCTGGCTGGTTGAATGTAGTGAATCTTGCCGGAAACCAGCATCCCTGTACAACAGCGGAGAAGTAGCGTGCGTGAAACGCACCGTTGCCGAGCGCAGGTGTGTTTCACACACCCTACGGCCCTCGCAACGTCCTAAGGCGGAAAAATGGATCTGGTAAGTCATGATATTCTCATCGTCGGTGGCGGCGGGGCGGGCTTGCGGGCCGCCATCGCCATCGGCGAAGAGTTTCCCGGTCTGCAGATCGGCGTCATCTCCAAAGTTTATCCCATGCGCAGCCATACCGTGTCGGCGGAAGGCGGCGCGGCCGCAGTCATCAAATCCAACGACAGCCTCGACGACCATGCCAAAGACACCATCACCGGTTCGGACTGGCTGGCCGATCAAGACGCCGTCGAGGTGTTCGTCAAGGAAGCCACGCCGGAAATGATCCAGCTGGAACATTGGGGCTGCCCATGGAGCCGCGATCCCGACGGGCACGTGGCGGTCCGGCCGTTCGGCGGCATGAAGATCGAGCGCACCTGGTTTGCCGCCGACAAGACCGGCTTCCACATGCTGCATGCTCTGTTTCAGACCGCACAAAAATACAACAACATCACCCGCTACGACGAATGGTTCGTCACCCGGTTGCTGATGGACGACGGGAGGGTGCAAGGCGTGGCGGCCCTGGAACTGCGCACCGGCCAGGTGCGGGCCATTGCCGGCAAGGCGGTCATCCTGTCCACTGGCGGCGGCGGCCGGGTCTTCCCCTTCACCACCAATGCCGCCATCAAAAGCGCCGACGGCATGGCCCTGGCCTACCGCATCGGCGCGCCGCTCAAGGACATGGAATTTGTCCAGTACCATCCCACCGGCCTGCCCGGCACCGGCATCCTGATTACCGAGGCGGCGCGCAGCGAGGGAGGCATCCTGGTCAACAAGGACGGCTACCGCTACCTGCAGGACCATAATCTGGGCCAGCCGCTCGACATCCACGATCCAAAGCATCCGCAAAAGTCAACCATGGAATTGGGGCCGCGCGATCGGTTGTCGCAGGCCTTCATGAAAGAACTCGACAAGGGACGCACCATCAAACTGGCGACCGCGGCCGGCGTTGTGGACGTGGTCCATCTCGATGTCCGCCACCTCGGCGAAAAGAAGATCGACAAGAAAATCCCCTTTGTGCGCGAGCTGGCCAGGAATTACGTGGGCATCGATCCGGTGTACGCACCCATCCCCGTGCGGCCGGTGGTGCATTACATGATGGGCGGAGTGAGCACGGACAAGGACGGGGCCACGCCCATCGCCGGTCTGTTCGCGGCCGGGGAATGCGCCTGCGTCAGTCTCAACGGCGCCAATCGGCTCGGCTCGAATTCGTTGACGGAATTGCTGGTGTTCGGTGCCCGGGCGGCGCGCTCGGCCGCACGCTTTGCCTCCGACCATCCCCAGCTTAACGCGACCGCTCTCCAGGCCCAGGCCCAGGACGAGCAGCGGCAACTCGTGGCGCGCTGGTTCCAGGGCGCCGGCAAGGAAACCCTCGCCGGCATCCGCACCGAGATGAACAAAACCATGGAAGAGGGGGCCGGCATCTATCGCACCAAGGATTCGCTGGAAGCCACCTGCGCCGTCCTGCGCCGGCTCAAGGAACGCTACCTGCAGGTCGGCATCAGCGACAAGAGCAACAGCTTCAACACCGAGCTGACCGCCGCCCTGGAACTGGGATTTCTGCTGGATGCCGCGGAAGCCATCGCCTTCAGCGCTTTGGCGCGCCGGGAATCGCGCGGCTCCCATCAGCGCACCGATTTTCCCAAGCGCGACGACGCCAATTACCTCAGGCATTCCCTCGCCTTCCGCACGGACGGTGATCCCCGGATCGATTACCAGAATGTGGTCATCACGCGTTGGCCGCCGGCGGAGCGGGTTTATGGACAGTCGAAATGATTGGGCCGGTCGTTTCCGCATATAATCGAAAAAAGGCTGGTTCCGAATTTGACGCTTTGTTAGCCGACGATTGAATTGGCGACAGTGATGATTGACTCCAAGACTTTTTCCGAGATCAAGCATCGGCTGTCGGCACTGGAGGAAGCCGAGGGAGTCCGAATTCTCTACGCCGTGGAGTCAGGGAGTCGTGCTTGGGGCTTTCCCTCGCGTGACAGTGATTATGATGTCCGGTTTATTTACATTCATCCATCAGATTGGTATCTGTCTTTTGATTTGGAATCCAAGCGGGATGTCATTGAGCGACCTTTACACGAAGGGTTTGATGTCGATGGATGGGACATTCGCAAGGCCCTCAAGCTATTTCTTAAGTCGAATCCTCCCCTTCTGGAATGGCTCGACTCCTCCATTGTCTATCTTGACCGTCATGATTTTGCACAGCAGCTGCGTGAATTGCGGTCCGCCTTCTTCTCTCCCCAAGCATGCGCGTACCATTACCTTCACATGGCCCAAGGAAACTATCGGACATACCTTCGTGGATCCACGGTTTGGCTCAAGAAGTATTTTTATGTTCTGCGTCCATTATTGGCAGTGCGTTGGATCGAACAAAGACGTGGCGTAGTGCCGATGCTTTTTTCCTGCTTGCTGGAGACTGTCGAAGATCAACCCCAGTTTCTCCAAGAAGTTGATGTTTTGCTACAGCGAAAGATTGCTGGTGATGAGTTGGAGGAAGGACCTTCAATTCCAGCAATCCAACACTTCATTAATAACGAACTGATACGATTGGAGACCTTAAAAGTCGAATGCTCGAGGCCACGGGTCGATTCGGATCAGCTCAATCGCCTTTTTAGAGGATTCCTTCGGATAGTTTGGGAGCCCGGAATCGATTTTGGCGCATAGGTGTCGAATCGCACGGGAGAGGCCGCTTAACAAAAAAGGTTGAAGTTGACCGGTCCGTCCGGTTGAGGGATACACGAATGGCAAACCAGACGATTTCCCTGGAAGTCTTCCGCTACCTTCCGGACCAGGAAGACCAGCCGCGCTTTCAGACCTATCAAGTCCCCTACCGCGAAGACTGGGTAGTGCTCGACGCCCTCAATTACGTCAAAGACTACCTGGATGGCACCCTGAGCTACCGGTGGTCGTGCCGCATGGGCGTGTGCGGGAGCTGCGGCATGATGGTCAACGGCGACCCCAAGTTGACTTGCGCCGCTTTCCTCAAGGATTACTATCCCAAGACCATTCGCGTGGAGCCGTTGACCAATTTCCCGGTCATCCGCGACCTGGTCATTAACTTCGACGATTTCTTGCATAAGCTCAAGGAAGTCAAGGCCTGGCTAATCCCCAAGGAGGAAAAACCGGTCTCCCAGGGAGAATACTTGCAAACCCCCGCAGAGTTGGCCCAGTACAAACAATACAGCATGTGCATCAATTGCATGCTGTGTTATGCGGCCTGTCCGGTTTACGGGATCGAGCCAAAGTTCTTGGGACCGGCCGCGATCGCCTTGGGCCAGCGCTACAACCTCGACTCCCGCGATGGGGCCAAGAACGAGCGGGCGGACTTCATTTCCAGCAGCGAAGGCATCTGGGAATGCACCTTTGTCGGCGAATGCACGCGCGTCTGCCCCAAGCACGTCGATCCCGCCGGCGCCATTCAGCAGGCCAAGGTCATCAACACCCAGGATTGGTGGTTGTCGTTCCTGATGCCGTGGGGAAAGAAATGACAAGGTGACCGGGTGACAAGGTGACCGGGTGGATGCAACCTGAGAGTTTCTTCACCTTGTCACCCGGTCACCTTGTCACGAATGTCGAGGGGAACATGAAAAGCAAAGAGTACATTCGGCCCATGCGGGCTATGTGGTGGTTGCACAACACCCAGCTCAAATTGTTCATGCTCCGGGAACTGACCAGCGTGTTCGTGGCCGGGTACGCGGTGTTTCTGATCGTGCTGATTGCCAAATTCAACACCCGCACGCCCGTCCCGCTTGGGGTAGACCCGTTTGGGGACACTCTGCGCTGCCCCGCGGCCCTAGTCTTCCAGTTGATCGCCCTGCCTTTCGTGATCTTTCACAGCGTGACCTGGTTCAACCTGACGCCCAAGGCCATCGTGCTCTTTCGCGGCGAGGAACGCGTGAGTCCCCTGGTGATTGCCGGCGGGCACTACGCCCTGTGGGTCCTGGTATCGGTGCTCATTTTGCTGGTGGTGCTGTAATGGCGAAATCCAACGAACCATTCTGGTGGGCCCTGTTTGGCGCCGGCGGCATGGTCGCTGCCTTGTTCATGCCCATCACCATCGTCATCACCAGTGTGCTGGTGATGTGTAACGCGGAAACTCCGGACCAACTGGGACGCCTCTTCGGCAACCCCCTGGTCCGCATCTACCTGTTTGTGTTGATCTCCTTGCCGATGTTTCATTGGGCTCATCGCTTTCGCTTCACGCTGGTCGATCTAGGGCTCAAAGCCGCCAAGGGACCGATCGCCGTTCTCTGTTACGGCTCCGCGCTGGCCGGCACGCTGATTGCCGCCTTGCTGCTGTTGGGCATCTGGGCCTGAAGGGTGCGCTTGACGGTGTGCGGTTCAAATTGAACCGTCCCATTGAGTTGTTCAACCCTGCCGACGCTCGTCGTGAAAGCACGCCATGCGTTCCATTTCGAGTTTCATCGTGGCGGCTTGCATCGGGCTCATGGTTCTGACGTTCCTACCGCCGCCGCAATCCACCGTGGAGCTAGCCCGCTCCCACGGTTTTTCCGATGAGGTCATCGCCAACGGCCAACAATTCTCCTTCGAACGCCGCCTGTTCTTCTGGGGCGTGACGTTGCTGGAACTAGTCTGGTTGCTCGCCCTGGTCTTCGCCGGTTGGGGCAGACGAGTGACCGACCGTTGTCAGCGCCTCACTCGCGGCCGATGGTTGCCGACGCTCTTGCTCGTGGGCGCCTGCTATTACCTGGCTCAGGCGCTGATTCATCTGCCATTCGATGTCGGCCGCTGGGCGCATCTGACTGCTTGGGGCATGACCGAACGGCCTTTGAACGCCTGGTTCGCCGAATACGGCCTGGCCCTGGCGGTCAACGCGGTCGTCGAAGGCATCGTTGTCGTTGGCTTGTATCTGCTTTTGCGCTGGCTGCCGCGCTGGTGGTGGCTGGCGGCGACGGCGGGATCGGTCGGGTTGGCGGTGCTGTTCGCGCTCTTGTGGCCGATCCTGATCAGTCCGCTCTTCAACACCTTCACGCCGATCGGCCAGACGAAATGGGCCGACTGGGAACAACCGCTGCACCGGCTCATTAAAAAAGCGGACGTGCCGGTGCGCGAGATTCTGGTGATGAACGCCTCCTCGCAGAGCAAGCACAGCAACGCCTACTTCGCCGGGTTCGGCGCCACGCAGCGCATCGTGATTTACGACAACCTGCTCGCCAAGAACACGCGTCAGGAAGTCGAATCGGTGCTCGCTCATGAGATCGGCCACTGGCTGCATGCGCACATCGTCAAGGGCATCGCGCTTGGTGCGCTGGGCGCGCTCGTCGGATTCTATCTGCTGGCACGCCTGCTGAAATGGGCGCAAGACGCGCTAGGCTTGTCCGGGCCGAGCGATCCGGCGGGGTTGCCGCTGATCCTGCTTTTCGGCTTTCTCGCAATGTGGGTGGCCCAGCCGCTGGAATGTGCCGTGTCTCGGCATTTCGAGCGACAAGCGGACATGATGGCCCTGGACCTGGCGCGCGCGCCCGACGTGTTCATCGAGGCCGAGAAGAAGCTGGCGATTGACAACATCGTCAACGTGACGCCGCCGCCGTGGAACGTCTGGCTCTTCAGCACACACCCGCCGACGGTCGAGCGCATCGAAATGGCGCTGGAATGGAAAAACAAGAAGTGATCCGCAGATTTCGCAGATGACGCAGATAGAAAGCGAGCCGAAGTCATGATTCCCATCTGCGTCATCTGCGAAATCTGCGGATCAACTTTGATTAAAAGGCCCGCGCCGTCAAGCGTCGATAAATCACGCGCTCCAACTCGGCCTGTTCGGCGGGTGTCATGCTGTGCTCGATCTGCCAAACGATGAAGCCTTGCTCGTCCAGCAAAAACAACGTCGGCACAAAGTTCACTTTGAACTCTCGACGGACTGGGCAGTCCCTGGCGGTGCTGAGAAGCTGGCGATAATTGATGCCGTTGCGCTTGCACACGTTCATGACCCGATACGCTTGCTCCTGCGGCGACCCCTCGGTTTCGTTGGCGATGCCGATCACTTCCAGGCCGTAGGAGCCGTACTTGGCCTGCAGTTCCTTGAGGTGCGGCAGCGACTGCAGGCACGGCACGCAATCGGTCCGCCAGAAGTCGACGAGCACGAGCTTGCTCTTCTTGTAGCGTAGCTCCCACGGCTGGCCGTTCACGTCGTTCAATGCGAAATTGACGATGCGATCGCCGACGCGCACGCAAGACGGGATACGCGCTTGGCTGAGCGCGTCGGAAACGCTGGTCGGCACCGACGGCGGATTGCTGAGCGCGGGTTGCGTCCCGTTCGGAATCTGCAGCGGCGGCAGGGTGGTTTGTTTGCGAGGAATCTCCAAAGTCGGCGGCAGCCAGTTTGTCCCCTTCTGCTCGGCAGCCCCAGGCGCCGCAGACCAATTCTGCGCCGGCGGACCACTCGGCGTGCTCGGTTGACGGTTGATATTGATCGCCACCGGCAAATCGGGCTCATTGGCCGAGCCGGGGCCTGCCGTCCAGCTGCCCGGATTCGATTTCGCACCAAGTCCGGGAGTTTTGTTCCAGTCGTTCAGCAGCGCGGCGCCGACTGGGCCGGGAACGGGCGGCGTGCTGCCGTTGGCAAGATCTTCCTTCACCTGAATAAAGATGCGTGCGTTGGACGCCGTGGCATAAGTCACCCCCGCGACGAGTCGCTCACCCTGTTTGCCGCGGGCCAGAAGTTTGTACCGGCCCCCCTCCTTCAGCCCCAAGATCGTGAAGTATCCTTCCGGCGTAACGCTGACTTCGGTTTCCGTATCCTTTTTCTCGTCGAGATTGACCCAGCGGATGGACGTGTTCGCGGGCGGCCGGCTGAAGTTGTCGACCACTCGCCCGGCAAGGATGGCGCCTTGATTGGCCGGATTGGTGACGGAGTTGGCTGGTGCGAAGTTGCCAGCGACGCCTTGTTGATTGGCATTGCCGCCGGTCGGGAATTTGGGAGGCGCGACGCCGCCGCCGGTGTTGTTTTCGGGTGCGCGATCTTTGCCGAATTGCTTGAAAAACGAACAGCCGGTCAGCGCGCAAGAAAGGGTGAGGGCGAGGGCGCAACAGGCAGCGCGCGCGACAAGTCGTGATGTTGCTTCCGCGAACACGGAAAGCTCCCTGAATGTAGTCTTACCGTCGCGCTGGGGCATCTGCTTCTCTTCTCCAGCTTTCCCGCTTGCTGCAAATTCACCGATCTGCACGGGGAATGCCGGCCGAGAGAATGCCATCTTCTGTCATCGGATCGCCGCGCCTGCATCCTTCAGAAAATCCGCACCGGCGGCACAACGCTCACTATCACTATCCAGAGCAAGCTCGGCGGTGTCGTCTCCTGAAATCGGCACAACTTCGGAAGTTTTCGTGAAGTTGGGGGCGGCTCAACAACTCTGCCCGCTGTTTGCCGGGCCGTCAAGGAAATCGCCATGCCCCAGGCCACCGGTTGGATTCGACTCCGCGGGGCGCGCACGCACAACCTGCGCAACGTGGATGTCGATCTCCCCCGCGGCCTCCTGACCGTCATCACCGGTCCGAGCGGCTCGGGCAAAAGTTCCCTCGCATTCGATACGCTTCACGCCGAGGGCCAGCGCCGCTATCTCGAAACGCTGCGCGCCGGCACGCGCGCCTTGTTCGCGCCGCTGGCCCGACCTGACGTCGATCTCGTCGATGGCCTGCCGCCGACCGTGTGCCTCGCGCAGCGCGGCGGCACCCCGCGCCCGCGCAGCACCCTCGCCACCGTGACAGAGATTCACGATCACCTGCGTCTGTTGTGGGCACGCCTCGGCACGCCCCATTGTTGGCAGTGCGGCGCCCCCGTCCGCAAACACACAGTCGCCGAAATCGTCCGCGCCACCTTCAAACGCGGCGAAGGTCGCAAGGTCTTCCTGCTCGCCCCGCTCGTCCAAGACGAACCCGGCGAGCACGAGGAGGCGTTTCAGACGATCCGGCAAGGCGGCTATCTGCGCGCCCGCATCGACGGCGTGCTCCACGAAATCCGCGACATTCCCAAGCTGAATCCACGCGAAAAGCACACCATCGAACTCGTCGTCGATCGGCTCGTGGTTCGCGCCGGGCTTGAAGAGCGCTTTACCGATTCGATCACGACGGTCGCCCGGCTCGGTTCGGGCCGCGTGCTGATCACCGATCTCGACGACGGCGACTGGCGCGACGAGCTGTTCAGTACGACCTTCGCTTGCCCGCGCTGCCGGCTGGCGCTGCCCGACCTGGAGCCGCGCCGCTTCAGTTTCAACAACCCGTACGGCGCCTGTCCTACTTGCACCGGCCTCGGACAGATCGTAGCTGGGCGAGCGTCGAAGCGTAAGCTCGACGTGGCCGAGGAGTTGGGACAGGCCGAATCCACGTCGGGTTTACGCCTCGACGCTCGCCAAAAAAATGATGATGATGCTGAAGTGTTACTGGACCTCCTTCCCTGCCCCGATTGCGGCGGCGCCCGGCTCAATCGCGAAGCGCGCTCGGTTCGATTCTCCGGCAAGGGTTTGCACGAAGTGACGGCACTGTCCGTCGCCGACGCACTCCGCTGGGCACTGCACGTGCCCGTGCAGGACACTGATGTCCGTACCGAGCCGTCGCTCATCCGCGCCCGCGATGTGCTGCTCGCCGAGATTACCACGCGCCTGCGTTTCCTGGACAACATCGGCCTCGGCTACCTGACGCTCGATCGCCCGGCGCCGACGCTCTCCGGCGGCGAATTGCAGCGTGCCCGTCTCGCCACATACCTCGGCGGCGGGCTGCGCGGCGTTTGCTACATTCTTGATGAGCCGACCATGGGCCTGCATCCGCGTGACACCGACCGGCTCTTGCGCGCTCTGCGCGTTTTGCAAGAGCGCGGCAACACGGTCGTCGTCGTCGAGCATGATGAAATGATGATTCGCCAGGCCGATTGGCTGATCGACATTGGCCCCGGCGCCGGTCGCGACGGTGGACAACTGCTCGCCGCCGGACCGACCGCCGAAGTGCTGGCGAATCCGCAATCAGTGACGGGTCGTAGTGTAGGCGGCTCGCCTGCACGTCCGAAGAAATCGAAAACGATCCGTGCAGGCGAGCCGCCCGCACTACGCATCCGCGGCGCCCGCCATCACAATCTCAAGACCATCGACGTGACGATTCCCCTCGGCCGTCTCATCGCGGTCACCGGCGTCAGCGGCTCGGGCAAGAGTTCGCTGGTGCGCGACATCCTTGGCTACGCCGCCCGCCGCCATTGTGGCTTGATCGCGCCGCCGCCCGGCGCACACGACGGCATCGACGGCCTGGAACTGCTCGACAAGGTCATCGAAGTCGATCAGCGACCGCTGGGGCGATCGTCGCGCTCCTGTGCAGCAACCTACACCGGCCTGTTCGACGATCTCCGCGTTGTCTTCGCCGCCACCCGCGCCGCCAAGACGCGCGGCTACAAAGCGAACCGCTTCAGCTTCAACACGCGCGGCGGCCGTTGCGAAGAGTGCGAAGGCCAGGGCGAGCTGCGGCCGGACGCGCACTGGCTGCCGGAGCTGACGGTCCCGTGTCCCACGTGCCTGGGCCGCCGCTTCAACCCCGCGACGCTCGCCGTTCTCTATCGCGGTAAGTCGATCGCCGATGTTCTCGCCATGACCGTTGCCGAGGCGCTCACATTTTTCACCAATCTGTCGGCACTGCAAAAGGCGCTACAGCCGCTCGCCGACGTTGGCCTGGGCTACCTGACGCTCGGCCAACCGTCGAGCACCCTGTCCGGCGGCGAGGCCCAGCGCGTGAAGCTGGCGACCGAGCTGGCGCGCACGGCCACGGGACGCACGCTGTATTTGCTCGACGAGCCGACCACGGGCTTGCACCTCTGCGATATCGCCAACCTCATGCGTGTGCTGCAACAGCTGGTCACTGCCGGCAACACCGTCGTCGTCATCGAGCATCATCTCGACGTCATCGCCGCCGCCGATTGGGTCATTGATCTCGGACCCGAGGCCGGCGCAGCGGGCGGCCATTTGGTCTTCGCGGGACCGCCACGAGAGCTAACGGAATGTGCCACAAGCGTCACGGGACGCTTTCTGCGGGACAAACCTGCGGCCGCCGCTTGCGGCTTAGCGTAACCATGGGGCGACCTGAATTCGCTAAGCGGCAAGCCGCTCCGACTTCCCGCTGGCACATCCGCTGTTCGTCGCACATAATTGGAAAGGTTGTCGCCCAACCAGGAGTCCACGCCCATGGCCAAATCCAAACCGCCGCTGGTTCGGCTGCATGAAATGAAGCCGGGCCAGGCGGGCGATTTCTTCGTTCTCCTGGCCGAGCGTGTCAAAGGCGCGCGCCGAGACGGCAAACCCTACTACACGTGCCGATTCCGCGACGCCCAGCGCACCGCCAGCTTCATGGTCTGGAGCGACGGCCCTTGGTTCGAAACCTGCGAGAAAGACTGGCGCGAAGGGCAGTTCTATAAGATCCGCGGCAACTACGACGAGCATCCGACCTACGGCCCGCAGATCGACGTGCAGAACATTCGGCCGGCGACGGACGACGACAAAACCGACGGCTTTGATCCGCTGGAATTCGTCGAACGCACGCGCTACGACGTGGAAGCGATGTACCAGGAGTTGTACACGTTGGCCGAGACGCAAATCGCGGACGTGCCGCTGCGGCGCTTGGTGCTGACGATTCTGGGCGCCAGCGCGAAAGCGCTGAAGCAAGCGCCGGCAACGCAACGACATTTTTTCCCGTTCGCCGGTGGCTTGCTGGAGCACACGCTGTCGGTAACGCACACATGCCTGCACCTGGTGGACAAATACGCCGGCCACTACGCCGACCTGAAGCCGCCGCTCAACCGCGATCTGGTTCTCGCCGGCGCCATACTGCACGACATCGGTCGCACGGCGGAGTTCGCCAGCGACGTTACTTGTGTCGAGCCGACGGTGCCCGGCCGGCTGCTCGGTCATCTATTCTTGGGCCGCGATCTGGTGCGCGACACGGCCCGCGAGCTGGGCGACGTCGATCCGGAATTGGTTCAGCTCCTGGAGCACATCATCATTTCGCACTTGAATCATCCGGAGTGGGGCTCGCCGCGCTTGCCGCTCATTCCGGAATGTCTCATCATTCATCACGCCGACGATCTCGACGCCAAGCTGGAGATGTATACGCGCTGCTTGACGAAGGATACGGAAGACGGGCCGTTCACCGCGCGCGATCCGGTGCTGGGGCGGCATTTGTTCAAAGGGCGGACGAAGTGAATCACCGTCCGGTTGACGGACTCCTTTACTCTTTCCGGTTCCCAAGGCCCGGCCAATCCTCGTCCAGGATCAACCCGGCAATGTCACTGGCGGCTTTCCACGCCTCGCCCCAGGCGCGCGTGAACTCCAAGTCGGCGTCAATCATTTGCCGTTGCGCCTGGATGACCTGCAAGTTGCTCAGTTTGCCGCCCGTGAAATAGGCGGTCTTCGTTGCCTCATAAAGTTTCTTGGTGGTTTTGCGCAGCGAATCGAACTGTTCAGCGCGCAGCTTTGCTGTCGCGAACTGACCGTACGCCGACGCCAGCCGGTTCGACAGGTCAATCTGAACCCGCGAGACTTCGGCGACGGCTCGACCCAGTTCTGCTTGAGCGGCCCGGATGTTGCCCTGGTTGCGGTTGAAGATGGGCAGGGGCACGCCGACCTGGTAAATGGCCTGATGTTCGCGGTCGTTCAAATTACGCTGGTAACCACCGGCCAACGTGACGTTCGGCACCGCCTGCGCGCGTTCGCGCCCGAGGGTTGCCTCGGCCTTGGCGATTCCCACCTGGGCAATCCGCACTGCCGGATGCGTCTGGACAATCTGATCGCGGAGCCGAGCAAGCTGCTGCTGACTCTTCAGCGGTTCCGGATCGACGGCAAAACCCGGCAGCCGATCGAGCCAAGGATCGGCAACGCTGGCAGGAATCGCGAGGCTCGGCACACCGGCGGTCGCGGCCAGCCGATTCCAGGCTGCGACATATTCTCGCTGGGAGGTAGTCAGTTCCAGGCCGATGCGATCCAATTCGTATTGAAACGCCAGCGGCACGACCTCCGCCCCTTCTTCGGGGAGAACCTTCAACAGCTTCTTGGCTTGTTCGAGCGTTTTGGTCACTTCCTTGACGCGCGCCTGCAACGCATCGCGGCGGCGCTGCGTCGCCAGAACTTCGAAGAAACCGCGCCGAACCTCGGTGATCAGGCCAAAGCGTGTGCTGACCAGCGCCAGGAACGTCTGATCCAGTTCGCGCTCCGCGACCGCACGGGCCCACTGAAGTTTTTTGGCCGTGACAATTTCCTGGCTGATGAGCGGCAACGTGTGGATGCCGCCCCGTGGGCCAACCTCCTCGCCGCCGATGGTCAAGGTGGGGTTCGGGTATTTCCCAGCTTGCAGCGCTCTGCCCTGGGCCGCTTCGATTTCGAATTGGGCCTGGCTGAGAACAGGATGCTGCTTGAGCGCGATTTGGATGAGATCATCCAGCGAATACGTTTGGGCCGGCAATCCACCCGGTGCCGGCAGCGTTTCACTCCCCTGCTGGGCCGCAAGCATCGCGGTCGAGCCAAGGAGCACTGCGAACCAAAACAAACTGCGAATGGCGTTCATGCCTCGGTCTCCTGCTCCGATCCTTGGATTGGAAACATAGCCTGACGCGGCCAGGACCATGTCTGTCGTCGCGCCAGGCTGTCAACTTACGACTGCGGTTTCTTCGTGAACGTGCCGGTAGGCGTGAAGAGTTGAACGGGCCGATCGTTCGCCTGTTCAACCGCTTCCCACAACGCCCGCGGCGACAATTGCTGGCCTTCCTTGGGATGGACCCAAAGCAGTTTCTTCTGCACGTCGTACTGGATCGTGCCGACGTTGGGGACCTCCCGGAGTTTGCCGCCGATCCGCGCCGCGCAGCCGTCGCAGTGCATCTTCTCGACCTGAATGGCCGAGTACTTCGGCGTTCCTTTCGTCTGGCTTTGGGCGGCGCCGGCGAAGCCAAACGTCAGCACCAACAGCGTAAACCAGCATTTGACGATCTTTCTCATGGAATGCCTCCTTGCACACGGATGATGGCCGTACGACCCTCGTACAGCCTGTCTTGCAAGCGGCACATGACGCAAGCGGGAGCAATTCTCCCGCTTGCGTCAGTGCAAATGCATCAGGGCTATTTCTTGAATTCATCCTCCGGCGGCCGCTTCGGCTTCTCGTTGTACTTGGCGACGTACATGTCCTCGAACTTCTTGTAGAGTCCGGGGTCGCATTTGAAACATTGGGACTGGGCGCGATCGTGGATCTTGCACCAATCCCCCGCCTTCTTGAACTTCGCCGCCGCCTCATTGGTGCAAATGCTGCAGTTTTCCTCCGGCACGCCGTGGTCTTCGCACCACCAGCCGTGGCCCTCGCCCTTCAGCTCCTTTTTGCCGTCGCCCTTTTTGTCGTCCCCTTTCTGCGCTTCTTTCGAGTCAGTCTTGGCCTTCGCTTGCTGGCCGGGGGTTTTTTCCTTGTCGCAGCCGGTGCCCGACATGACAAAGGCGGCTACCGCCACGACCATCAGGCTACCTGTCCATCGCGCAAACATTCGATCCTCCCAAGGCATGATGCCTTCTCACGAGGTTAAACAGAAACCGTCTCACCCGCCGACCGCGCATCCGACGCGGCCGCGGCCTCTTCCTCTGCTTCTCGGTCCACCGGTGATTTGAAGATCAGATACAAAATCCGAACGACAAAAAGCGACATCACCATCGCGCTAATGACGCCGCCAATGACGACAGTGGCCAAGGGACGCTGTACCTCCGCGCCCATGCCGGTGCTGAACGCCATCGGCACGAAACCAAGCGCTGCCACCAGTGTCGTCATGAGCACGGGCCGAAGCCGTGTTACCGCGGCCTGTTGGACCGCTTGGTCGAGCGATAAGCCTTTGCGCCGGAGCTGCCGAATGTACGACACCAGGATCATGTCATCCAGGACAGCGACGCCCGACATCGCGATGAACCCGATGGCCGCCGAAATCGAAAACGGCATATCCCGCAGCCACAGGGCGAAGATGCCGCCGACGGCGCCAAACGGCACACCGGTGAAGACGCGAATCATGTCCACGACGTTGCCGTATGTCAGGTACAGCAGTCCGCAAATGAGCAGCAGCGCCAGGGGAATGACCAGCATGAGTCGATTGCGGGCGCTGATGAGATGCTCCCACTGCCCGCCCAGTTCCATGTGATAGCGCGCCGACGGCATTTGCACCTGTTCTTTGAGCGCGCGCTCCGCATCGGCCACGAAGCTGCCGAGGTCCCGGCCGCGCACATTGCAGGACACGGTGATCCGTCGCTGGCCCCATTCGCGGGTAATCGTGGACGGTGTGTCTTCAATCACTTCCACCGACGCGAGTTGCGACAATTGCAGTCGCTCCCCTTTGGCGGTGACGATGGGCAGCTGCTCGATGAGCACCTTGGCCTCCTGCTTGGAATCCGTGGTGCCGCGGTACTTTTCGGGCAACCGCATCACCAGCGGAAATCGGAATTGTCCTTCGACCACTTCACTGATCCGTGAGCCACCGATGGCTTCCACTAACTCAAGCACTTCATTGCCGGCGATGCCGTGCCGTGCCAGCTCGTTTTGTTTCACCTTGATCTGCAATAGCGGCAACCCAGTCAAGGGTTCGACGCTCACGTCGGCACTGCCTGGAATCGCCTTCAGCACCTTGTCGATTTCTCCGGCCTTCTTCTGGAGCGTCTTGATGTCGTCGCCGAACAATTTCACGGCTAGGTCGGCGCGCACGCCGGAGATCATCTCATCCAGACGCAGCTTGATGGGTTGCGAAAAGGCGAAACGCGGACCGAGGAAAGGCCGGATTTCCTTTTGAATCAAATCGGTCAGCTCCGCTTGCGTCTTGGCCTTGGTCCACTGCAAGCGCGGTTTGAGGCTGATGAACATGTCCGTCAGTTCGACACCCATCGGGTCCGTCGCGATCTCGGCCGTGCCGATGCGACTCCAGATATGTTGCACTTCAGACGGAAACGCCTTCAGAACCATTTGCTCGATCTTGGTGTTTTCTTCCACGGAGCGTTCGATGGGCGTGTCCGCGAGCCGCACCATATTGATGGTGATCGCCCCCTCCGAAAGCGTCGGCACGAACTCGGAGCCGAGATTGGGAGCGACGAAACCGAACGCAATCACCAGCACGACAACAGCGACGGCGATCACCACCGACTTGTTGTTCATCGAGAACCTCAAGATCGGCTGGTAAATGGCGAGGGCGATCCGCATGAACAACGGTTCGCGCTCGTCGATTCGTCTCGGCAAAAAGTAGCTGGCCAGCACGGGCATCAGCGTCATGGAAAGAACCATCGATCCCGCCAACGCGCAGATCACGGTCAATGCCATCGGCCGAAACATCTTGCCCTCGATCCCCTCCAAGGTGAGAATCGGCAAATAAACGATCATGATGATCAGTTCGCCGAAGAGGGTTGGCTTCCGAACTTCGATGGCCGCGTCCCGGATCATCTCCAGCTTCGACTTCAATTTCAGGTCACCGTGGGCGATGTGCCTAACACAGTTCTCGACCATGACGACCGAGCTGTCCACGATCATGCCGAAGTCGATGGCCCCAAGGCTCAGCAGGCTGGCCGCGATGCCGAAGCGGAGCATGCCGGTAAACGCAAAGAGCATCGACAACGGGATCGCGAGCGCCACAATCGCCGAAGCCCGCATATTGCCAAGAAATAAAAAGAGGACGGCCACGACGAGCAGGCCAGCCTCGAACAGGTTCTTGCGGACCGTGTCGATGACAAAGTCAACCAGCTCGGTCCGGTCGTAAACGGGCTGCACCTGCACATTGGATGGGAGTTGTGCTTTGATTTCATCCAGCTTCTTTTTCATCGACCAGGTGACGGTGTGGCTGTTCTCGCCCATGAGCATGAAGCCCAGGCCCAGCACGACTTCTCCTTTGCCATCGGCGGTGACGGCGCCACGCCGAATCTCGTGGCCGATTTCGACGTCGGCAACATCACCGACGCGAATGGGCGTACCTTCCTTCGCGGTGACGACGATGGCCTTGATTTCATCGACGCTGACGGTCCGGCCGATGCCATAAATCAGCAGCATCTGGTTGCGATGGCGGATATTGCCGCCGCCGACGTTGCGGTTGTTTTTCCGCACCGCCTGGACGACGTCGTCGAACGTCAACTGGTGCCGATCCAATTTGTTGGGATTGATGCGGATTTGAAACTGCTTCTCGAAACCGCCCCAGCTGTTGATCTCGGCCGTGCCCTTGACCGTGCGCAGTTTCGGCTTGATCACCCAATCATGGATTGTGCGCATGTCGGTAATGTCGGTGCCCTGACCCGTCACGACGTAGTGAAAGACCTCGCCCAGCCCCGTCGCCACGGGACCCATCTTGGGCTTTTCGATGTTGACCGGCAGTTCGACGGTAGAAAGCCGTTCGTTAATGAGTTGACGGGCGAAATAGATGTCCGTCCCGTCCTCAAATGTTACGACGACCTGGGACAAGCCGAACTTCGAGACCGAGCGCAATTGCTCGAGGCGCGGCAGACCGCTGATCACCTGCTCGATGGGAAAAGTGATCTGCTGTTCGATTTCCACCGGTCCCAGGGCAGGAGCGATCGTATTGATCTGAACCTGCACCGGCGTCGTGTCCGGAAAGGCGTCGATATCGAGACGGCGCAGCGACACAATGCCCGCAACGGCCGCGACGCCGGCCAGCAGGATCACCAGCAGGCGATTCCGCAGCGAAACATCGATGATCCAGTTCAACATGACATTACCGTCCTTGATTCCCGATTCCTGCTCCCTGACTCCTGATTCCTGACTCCTGATTCCTCAGCCCGACCGGGCCTAGTGGCCGCACCCTCAGCCGGCCCCGAGGTTGTTCTTCAACAATTCCGCGCGGAGGCTCGCACAGTTCTTGCTGGCCACCACTTCGCCGGGCAGCAAGCCCGCGATGATTTCGGTCGTGGCGCTGTTCTTCACGCCTGTCCGAACATTGCGAACGTGGAACACTTTGAGAGCGCCCGGTTCCAGGAAGTTTTTGTCGCGCACAAAGACGACAATGCAATCCCCTTCCCAGTGGACGGACTCGCTCGGCACCAGGACCGCTTGCTTTTCCTCACGCAAAACGATTTCGCCAGTGCCGAAGGTGTTGGCCAGAAGCGTGCCGGTCGGGTTCGGAACTTCGGCGCGAACCTGGAGGGTCCTGGTCCTTTCGTCCAATTGGGTGTTGCGCCACACCAATTCACCGCGAACCTCCGGACCGCCTCCGTCGGGACTGAAACGCACTTCCTGGCCCCGAGTGCCGGTCGCGGCATCACGAGTGCGGAGGTATTTCACGTCTTCCAAACGTACATTCAGGACGACCCACATCTGGCTTGTGTCCGCGATCACGAACATCGTCTTCGACGGATCGACAATCTCGCCGGAGGTGACCTTGCTCACGGCGACCACGCCGTCGCGCGGCGCAAGAATGGGGAACAGGTTTCCGGTCGTTTTCGAGTTTAGCTGCTTGGCAATCTTTTCCGGGATGCCGAAGAATTGAATGCGGCGCGCCAATTCCTCCGCCGTCATCCCCTTGATGCTCTCCAGTTCGACCGGCAGCCCGAGGTTCACCAAGACCTGCTGAGCGCCCAGCAAGCGGATCTCTGCTTCGCGTTGAGCGGTTTCCGCTCCCTGCATCGACGGCGTCGGCAACATCGCCCCGTCCTTTTTCAGGGCTTTGTCCACGGCTTTCAGGTTCTCCAGGGTCTTGCTCCTGAGTTCCAATTGAGCGAAGGCTTGCAAGAGTTCGGCCTTGGCTTTGCCTATGTCGGCCGCGTCAATCAGCGCCAGAACATCACCGCGTTTCACCTTCACCCCCTGCAAGCCCTGTTCGGTCAGGTACCAGACGCGACCTGCCACCGGCGTGGAAATCGGCGCCACGCGCGGCTGTTCGTAAACGATTTCGCCGCTCGCGCTCACTGTTTCAACCACCGGCCCCGGCGAGACGAGCGCGATGTCCACCCCCATCTTGTCCATCACCTCTTGCGAAGCCAATTGCAGCCGGTGTTCGACGATCTTGCACTTGGAGCTGTTTTCCGGGCGATCTTTCAGATCGAATGCCCTTTGTGCCCGCGCCAGGTCTTCTTGCGTGATGGTCGGCGTTTCTTTGAGTTGCGCGACTTCGGGCCGCTCGAACGGGCAGTAATGCACGCCATGTTTCCGACACCAAACGGACTTGATCTTCGGCAGCAACTTTTCGTTGCACTCCACACAGATCGATTCCGGCACGCTATGCTCTGGGCACCAGTCGTCGGCGGCGGTTGTGTTGTCGCCGAATATCTCGGAATACTTCGGGATCGTCCAACCCATGTGATGACCGACAAAGGCGAGCCCGCCCAGCAGCAGCACGACGAGGGCCATCGGGATACTCCCGCGCAGCCAGGAGAACCAGCTTTCCTTTGGACGCGGGGGAGTTTCCGGTTGCGCCCGCCTTGCGGTTGCTGGCGGTACGCTCGAAGACGGGCGCTCCAAAACGCTGATGTGCTCAAGTGTGTCGTTCATGGTAAACCCCTCACAAACCCCGCGAGGACACCGGCGAAGCTGCCGAAGGGCAACCCCGTCAAACGGTTTCCGGACGGTGCGTCAAGGACGCAAGCGAACGAGATCGTGCAGACAAACGCTTTTGGCAATGGTCGGCGGCGCCATGCGCGCAGCACGGCCCCCGAGAAAATGGACTAGGCGCGCGGCGGTCGGATGAGACTGGCGTGAGATGGAGGAACGTAGGCGACAGTGTGTTCAATCGTGCATTCGTCGATCGGTGAAGCAAATGGCTGGGTGGTTGGCGCGTCGATCAGGCAGGGCGCCTTCGCGACACTGCACATCGAGCAGCCACCAGGAATTGGACAAGAATGGTCGCCGTTGGGGCAGCATGGGCCGCTCGGGCTGGAGGGACAATCCGGGCGATCGGAGCACGGTTTCGAAGATCGCTGCTCGGCATCGGTCTTACCTGGCTTTCCCCGGTTGTCGCAGTGCTTGCAGCTGGACGGCTTGGCATCGTTCGTCGAAGTGGAATCAATCGCCGCCGGCTTTGCCTGAACGTAGTGCGACCACGCAAGATTGACGTGGGTGTTGGTCAGCGCGTACGCGACCATACACAAGCACGAAACCAGTCGCAGCAACCGACGGGACATACCTTGGAATCTCCCCTGTGACCCACTGTCACTATATCTTCTTCGTCAAGTGGATACAACTGACACCAGAAAAAACGCCGGTGCAAGTCTTGGCTTGCCAACCATTGGGGTTGTCGCAAACCCACCCAAGTTCGCTATCCTGTTTGGCAAACCAAGTCCTGCGCCCGCCGCGCTGCTCGAGCGAAACGGCAAGCGACTAACTGTGCAGCCCCGTGGCATTGCGCACCAGGTCCATGGTCAATTGCGCCTCGGCGCGCGCTTTCTTCGCCCCCTCGCGCAGGATGTCTTCGACCGTGTCCGGGCGCTCGGCCAGCTCCTTGCGCTTGGCACGGAACGGCGTGAAATACGCCTCGATCTTGGCCTTCAGCAGCTTCTTGGCGCCGCCGTAGCCGATCTTGCCGGCCCGGTAGTCGGCGGCGAGGGCGGCCTTTTCTTCATCCGTTGCGAACAGGCTGTAGAGCGCGAACACGTTGCAGCTATCCGGGTTGAGCGGCTGGCCCATCGGCGTGCTGTCGGTCTTGATGCCCATCACCGTCTTTTCCAGCGGCTTGCCCTCGGCGAACAGATCGATCGTGTTGCCGTACGACTTGCTCATCTTCTGCCCGTCGGTACCGGGGACTTTCGATTCCTTGTCGAGCCGCCAGGTGGGGACGGGGAAGACCTCACCGAACGCGCGGTTGAATTTGCCGGCCATGTCCTGCGTCATTTCGAGATGCTGCACCTGATCCTTGCCGACGGGAACGACGTTCGAGCGGACAATGAGGATGTCGGCGGCCATCAGCACCGGGTACGTGAACAGGCCAACGCTGGCTTCGATGCCCTTTTCGACTTTTTCCTTGTACGACACGGCTCGTTCGAGCAGGCCCATATTGGTGACGGATGACAAAATCCAGGTGAGTTCGGCGACTTCCGGCACATCGGACTGGCGATAGAAGACGGCACGGTTAGGATCGAGGCCCAGGGCGAGATAGTCCAGGGCGACATCGCGCGTATTGTCGCGCAGCGTGGCGGCGTTCTGGATGGTCGTGAGTGCGTGATAATTGGCGATGAAATAGAAGCACTCGCCCTGCGTTTGCAGCTCGATGTGCTGCTTGACGGCGCCGAAGTAGTTGCCCAGGTGAAGCTTGCCCGTGGGCTGCACGCCGCTGAGGAAGCGCGGCTTGGGTTTGGGTTTTTCCATGGTTCCTGATTCTTCGGCGTTGATCGAAACTCACGGTTCACTGTACACTGGGGGCGCGCGGGCGGCTATGCTGGATCGCGCCGGGAGATGGACAATGGACCGCGTTCAAGCCATCCTGCTGGAAGCGTTGCGGCAAGCGACGACGACGCCGGGCGAGCTGCGGCTCTATCGCAGCGGCAAGCTGCCGGGGCTGTTTGCGAGCCGAACCAGCGTCCACGCCGAGGCGGCGGCGCAAGCCGTGCGCGATGAGTTGATCGAGATCATGCGGACCGAGACCAAGGGCAAGACGATCACCGAGTTTGTGCGCGTCACGCCCAAAGGCGTGCAGTTCGTTCTTGAGCGCGATTCCCCCGTGCGGGCCATGGATGAACTGCAGGCACTATTGAAGCTGAACGATCAGGGCTTCCCAGGCTGGGTCGAAGAGCTGCGCCGCGGCATCGACGACATCGGCCAGCGCTTGGTCGAAGAAGTGCAGACCTTGCGGCAGCGGCTCGATCTGCTCGTCGGCCGCGTGCAAGAGGCGCTGAAGCGGGCGGACAAATACGGTCCGCCGCCGGCAGCGGGAATGGCCGGGGCTATCCCGTGGGCACACGATGCGGTGGAATACTTGGAGCGCCGCGTCGCCAGCGGACTCGGCGAGCACTGTTCGTTGCCGGAGTTGTTCGGCCAGTTGAAGAGCAAGGAGGCGGAGCTGACGATCAAGGACTTTCACATCGGCCTGCGCCGGCTGCACGATCGCGGGGCGGTGCGCCTGTTGCCGCACGACGGGCCGGACGGTCCGCCGGAGCCGGAATACGCGCTGCTCGACGGTCCGGCGGTGTATTGGTATGCGGCGCGGTGATTCGAGCGGCATTCGTTTCGTTTCACCATGACACAGGGGATCGTGAAACGAAATGCAGGCCGTGAAACGAAACGATTGTTGGCATGGTTCAAAACCGGGTAACAATCATGTGTGTGTGTGGAGTGTCGGTGCATTGTGGCCTAGTCGCCCAATTTCTTCGTCGCAAAGGGTTATCAATCCAATGGTTGCGGAAAGGAACCACGACTATACCGACTAGGCCAAGTGGCACAGTCAGGTGCGTAGTCGCTTGGCACCCGCAACCGCGCGTTTTTGAACCATGCCGATTGTTAGCGCCGTTTTTCACCACATCCCGAAGGGCGACAAAGAGTTATTTCGTTTCATTTCTTTCATTTCAGACATGGTTCAATTCTTGTCATTTCTGGGTGACAGAGTGAACGCTGTAGGGACTACACTTGCCTGTCATGTGATGCCGACATTTTTTTCGATGTAACATTGGATGGATCAAGGGGATAGGAAGTTGAGTGCGTGCCAACTGTGTCGAAATCCTGTCGTCTCGAAAAGCACCTATGCCTGTGCGCATTTGTGAACCATGCCTCATTTCACAGTGTTTTTGGATCGTGAAACGAAACAGCCCAACTTGATGATCGATGCAACGCATCTTCTCCGTTTTGTCTGCGTTCTCTGCGGTTCCTGCCTTGTCGGACGGCATCATTTCCAACGAGGAATGGCATTGCTGCCGCTTGTTGTTCCACGGTATAGCGCGGGCAGACCCGCGGGATTCGCTGCGCTCATCCCGCGGCGTGGGGATAGAGCTTATGTGTGGCATTGTCGGATACATTGGTGCGCGCGACGCGGAGCCGATCCTGATTGAGGGGTTGCGGCGCCTCGAATATCGCGGCTACGACAGCGCCGGCTTGGCCACGTTGACCGGCGCGACATTGCACCTGCGCAAGAAGGCAGGCCGCATCGCTAGCTTGACGGAGCACCTGCGCGATCAACCGGCGCCGGGCTCGGTCGGCATCAGCCACACGCGCTGGGCGACGCATGGCCCGGCCAGCGATCGCAACGCCCATCCCCATCTCGCGGGCAACGGTACGATCGCGGTTGTTCACAACGGGGTCATCGAGAACTACGCTGTCCTGAAACGCCAATTGCAGGCCGGCGGCGGCGTTTTCGAAAGCGACACCGACACCGAAGTCATCGCCCATCTCATCGCTCAGTACTTGAAGGACGATCTTGTTGACGCCGTTCGCCAAGTGCTGCCGCTGCTCAAAGGCACCTACGGCCTGGCGGTCGTCAGCAGCCGGCAACCCGACGTGCTGATCGGCGCCCGGCTCGGCAGTCCGCTGGTGGTCGGCGTCGGTCAGGGCGAGCATTTTTTGGCGAGCGATCCTGCGGCGCTCTTGGGCAGCACCCGCAATGTCGTCTATTTGCAAGACCACCAACTGTGCGTGCTGCGTGCCGACGGTTGGCAAGTTCACGACGCCGATCACACGCGCATCGATGCCGCTGTCCAGCGAATCGAATGGGCTCCCGCCGATGCTGACAAGGGCCCTTACGAACATCACATGCTCAAGGAGATTTTCGAGCAGCCCGAGGCGCTCGAAAACGCCATGCGCGGCCGGCTCAACGACGACGACGCCTCCGCTCATTTCGGCGGCCTCAATCTCAATGCTCGGCAGTTGCGCCGCGCCGAACGCTTCGTGTTCACCGCCTGCGGCACCAGCTGGCATGCGGCATTGGTTGGCGAATATCTCTTCGAGGAATTGGCCCGCATCCCGGTCGAGGTTGAATACGCGTCCGAGTTCCGCTACCGCAACGCGCCGATGGACCGCAACACGATCGTTCTGGCCATCACGCAATCGGGAGAGACCGCCGACACCTTGGCTGCCCTGCGTGAATCCAAGCGTAAGGGACACCACACGCTCGCGTTGTGCAACGTCGTCGGCAGCACCATCGCGCGCGAGGCCGACGGCGGCGTCTACCTGCACGCCGGGCCGGAGATCGGCGTTGCCAGCACGAAAGCGTTCAGCAATCAGGTCGGCGTGCTGGCCATGCTCGCGCTCTACATGGGCCGGCTGCGTCATTTGTCGAGCGTTCAGGGCACCCAAATGCTGAAGGAACTGCGCGCGCTGCCGCATGCCGTGCGCCTCGCTCTGCAATGCAACGATGAGGTTCGCCGCATCGCCGCGAAATATCAGCACGTCCGCAACATGCTGTATTTGGGCCGGCAGTATCTGTTCCCTGCCGCCCTTGAAGGCGCTTTGAAGTTGAAAGAGATCAGCTACATTCACGCCGAGGGTTACCCCGCCGCGGAGATGAAGCATGGCCCGATCGCGCTGGTGGACGAAAACACGCCGTCGGTGTTCTTGATCAACTCGGGCGGCGTCATGGACAAGGTGATGAGCAACCTCGAAGAGATCAAGGCCCGCGGCGGCCCGGTGATCGCCATCGCCGCCGCGGGTGACGCCGAACTGGCGCGGCAACTTCACGAGCGCGCCGACGACGTGCTGTTCGTGCCGCACGTCGTCGATTTTCTACAGCCGCTCGTCAGCGTCGTGCCGCTGCAACTGTTGGCGTATCACATCGCCCTGTTGCGCGGCTGCGACGTGGACAAGCCGCGCAATTTGGCGAAGAGCGTCACAGTGGAGTGATTGACATTTGTTTAGCCCCGGTTCGCAGAACCGGGGCGGGCGTGGTCCCTGCATGAGTATAAGTCCCAGCGCCGCGCGCTGTCCGCCCCGGTTCTGCGAACCGGGGCTAAACGAAAAGGCAATTGCAATGCGTATGGTCAGCGCATGGTTGGCGGCGGCGACGTTGGTTTTTGCCGGCTGCCTCAGTGTCGAAAACTCGCTGGTCTATCATCCCGCTCCAAGCGACGCGGCGGCGGAGTCCCCGCCGAGGCCGATTCAAGATGTCGAGCTAAAGCTAGCTGACGGCACGAAGATCCACGCGCGCTGGGCGCCGCATCCATCCGCGACCGAGGCCATCCTGTTCTGCCACGGCAACGGCGGCAACATCGAAGGCTGGGGTGGGACCGTGCGCGAAGTCCACCAGCAAATGAACGCGTCGGTGTTGATCTTCGACTACCCCGGTTATGGCCGCAGTGCAGGCAAGCCGAGCGAAGCGGGCTGTTACGCCGCCGCCGAGGCCGCCTATCGTTGGCTGACCGAAGTGGCGAAACTGCCGCCCGAGCGCATTCTCCTCTGGGGCGAATCGCTGGGCGGCGGCGTGGCGGTCGAGTTGGCGAGCCGTAAGCCGCACCGCGCTCTGGTGCTGGTGCGCACTTTTACGTCGCTTCCGGAAGTCGCGGACGATCAGCTGCCGCTGTTGCCTTGTTCGAGCTTGATGACGAACCGCTTCAACAGCCTGGAGCGCATCGGCCTGTGCAAGTCGCCGGTGTTCATCGCCAGCGCCGACCAGGACCGCTTGATGCAGCTTCGCCACGGCCAACGCCTGCACGCGGCTTGCACCGCGCCCACCGAGCTGTGCATCCTGCGCGGGCTGGGGCACAACGATCCGCTGCCGATTGGGTTTTACAATTCGCTGCGGGCGTTTCTGACGGCGAAGGCGCCGGGTGAGCGGACCGCGAATTGAATCTCTACAGCTTACGCGCCGTTCCTGTTTTTCCTCAGTCGGTCTAGTTCCGCCGACAATGCCGCAATCTTGGCACGATCTTGCTCGGACTGTTCGTAACTCTCATCGGGATTCAGGAGGCGTCGACCGGTCGAAAGATCGTAAATCAAGAGCCGGGCCCGTTCGGGCACCAAGCGCATGCCTAATTCCTCGCTCACAAGCCCGCCCTCGGCGTCGGGCTTCAGACGTTGGTACCTGCCGTCCACAAGGCGATAACCGATCAGCGGTGTCGGCAAATACTCATGCAGCGGATCGAACAGGAAATACTCGCGCACCTTCAGTTTGCGATAAAGCGCCTTCTTCTCCTTTTGGTCCTCGTGCGCGGTACCTTTCGAGGTCAATTCCAGCACCCAACTTGGGACCGCGCGTTCCTTCCAAGTGAAGAACGAGCGGCGCAAGGTTTGGCCTTCGACGCCCTTGACCACCATGATGTCCGGCGACGTGCGCTTCGTGGAATCGCCTTTGCGGTAGTAGAGAAAAATGTTCGCCGCTACCAAGACGCGTTCGCGGCGGAAGTGATGGCGCAACATCGCGTACAACGACATCATCAACAGGACGTGAACCTGTGTTTCGGCCATGGGCTGCCCATCCGAAGCGGGGTAGAAATCGTCGCTCGCGCTCAAGCGATCGGCGATTTTGATGGTCTTCATGGCGAACCCTCGTGCGACGCCGCCATTATACCGTTGCGTCCATGAACGGGAAATCAGATCTACCGCCGGCAAATTCGGAACGTCGGGTGACACGCACTGAGACTTCGAAGGGTGTGCGGTTCGCCACGCCCTTCGACGACTCAGCGCGTGCCACACCAATTCAATTCAGCAGCATATCATGCCCGCGCGCCGGTCCGGTCTTGAGCTTCGTCAAATCGACGCCGAAATTCGGGTCGAGCTTCATCCCGAGTGGCGTGATGTGGGCGAGCTTGATCCAGAAGTCCTGCGTGCGATCGGCGGTGCTGAGCAGGGAATTCGTGATATACATGCGCTTGCCGTCGCCGGTGACGTGCATCATGTTCGGGTGGACGCCCGGCTGAAGCGTGCTGTGAACCTTGGGATTCTTCAGGTCGCTCACGTCCCATTGCTGAATTTCGTCGGAACCGAAGCAGCTCACGAAGAGGTAGCGGTCGTCCGGCGATTGGCGCAGATCGGCGGGGAGCTTGCCGGTGTCGCACAGCTTGCGCGACATGTACGTGCCGCTCTTGCCTTCCCACAGCCAGAGCGAGTTTTCCAGCAGACAGTTCGTGAAGCCGTGATTGGCGCCCTCCTTGAGCGACCAGCGGCATTCGAGCGGTCCGCTGCCGGTCTTGAGCTTCTGCAACACCTTGCGCTCGCGGAAGTCCCACATGAGAATGTCGCTGCCGAACGCCTTGAAATCCATCTCGGCGATGGGCTTCTTGTAGTTGTTGTAAAAGGTGAATTGCGAGGTCACCATGCGATTGAGATCGGGCTTGATCGCGATGTCGTAGCCGTAGGGAGCGTCGGCCGGGAATGGGAGCTTGCGGATGAACTGGCCGTCGTTGGTGAACTCCGCGAGTCCGGTCGGCAGCCCGCCGTCCTTGGCGCTGAGGAAACTGATGAGCATGCGGCCCGGCAGCGCGTACGGCGAATGCGGCGACGCGAAGCCGGCCTGGGCGCCGGGATTGTCGAGCACCTTCACCAGCTTCGGCTTGGCCGGATCGCTGGCGACGTCGATAAGGAACACACGGCTGGAAAAGAGTGACAGGCCCCAGATGTGCGTGCGATCGTCGGTGTAGCCGAAGTGATGCGTTTCGTTGCCCTTGGAGCCGACGTCCATCTGAAAAACGATCTTGCTGTAACTGGGCGATTGCTTATCGACATCGACGACGGCGAGGAAGTCGTTGTCCATGGCGTCGGCATCGACGCACCAGACGTAGAGAAACTTCTCCGGCCGATCGAGCCGCTTGACGAACGGCGACAGGCAGGTTTCGGCGTGGATCAAGGTGCTGAAGGCGATGGCGACCACACTAAACGCAAGCAGCTTGATTTTCATGGAACATCTCCGTGTTGGGTCGATTACTTTGGCAACGGCGTCGCGCCCGGCGGCGGCGTGCCCTTGCCGGCGCGGATGTAGGCGGCGCGGCGGCGTTCGTATTCTTCCGGCGTCAGCGTTTCCAAATCCGCCGCGTCGCTGCCCGTCGTCGTCTGCTGAAAAATCTGCTTGAGAAACGGAATGCACCAGCCACACCCGGTCCCCGCCCCGCCGCACTGCGACAGCTGGCTCGGCACCTTCGGCTGCGTCTGGCGCACGAAGTTTACCAGCTTGCGGCGGCTGACGTGAAAGCAGTAGCAGATTTTGGCGTCGAGGTCCATCAGCACACCAAGCCGCGGGGTGAGTCTTCGAACCCCGCGGGTTTTCGACGGCGACTATTCCGCGTCGTCGCCGAACAACTGCGCCAGCGGCAGCATGAAGCCGGGCAGAACGTCGCCGCCGTCCAGCGTGTCGCTTCGATTCAGAATGCGATTCGCGTTTGGCGCGGTGTAGACATAGACTTGTTCGGTGGCGGGCGAAACCACCCAGACGAGTTGCACGCCGGTGCGGAAGTAATCCGCGATCTTTTCGACGATCTCGTTCCATGTATTAGATGGGCTGATGACCTCCGCCGCCAAATCGGGTACGATGTGCCACGCAGCCGTCTTGGGGACTCGCTTGCCTTTGGGCCAGCGCTTGTACGCGACAAATGCGACGTCTGGCCGGCGCTGCAAGTTGGCGGCGGCATCCAGGAGAAATAGCATCTCCACATACGCCCGGCCTAATTGGTGGCCGTGGGCAAACGTGTCAAGAATGGCGTTCAGGTAGTTCGACAAGCTGTTCTCAAAAGCTCCCATTGGCGGCAACTCCCTGACTTGGCCGTTGACAACTTCATAAAGCACGTCGCCATTCGGCAGAACGGCAGGCGTTTCGAGTGCGGCACTGGCGGACATGGCAATGATCCTCGATTCCGAAGGGTCAATAGACTGGATTATACGCGAAGCCCGTCGTAAAAGGACAATCTCATGTCCGAGAATCTGTTTGCGCCGCCGCCGTTCCTGACCGCCGATCTGCCTGGCATTGGCGGCGCCCTCAAAGTCCAGCCCGAAGACTTCGAAGTCGAAGAAATCCCGGCCTATGCCCCCTCCGGCAGCGGTGACTTCCTCTATCTGTGGATCGAAAAACGTGACATGGGCGCCGAGTATTTCACGCGCCAAGTCGCCAAGCGGCTCAGCATTCATCCTAGCGACGTCGGCACGGCGGGCCTCAAGGATCGCCGGGCGGTGACGCGGCAATGGGTGTCAGTTCCGGCGACGGCTGAAGCGAACCTTGCCCAACTCGAAGGCGACGGGATCCGTGTCCTGCAAATCAGCCGGCACACGAACAAGTTGCGGGCGGGGCACCTGCACGGCAATCGGTTTCGCATCTTGGTTCGTTGTGCGAGCGGCTCGCCGGCACAACCCGTGCAGGCGAGCCGCCCGCACTACGACACCGCAGCGTTGGTCGTCGAACGTTTGCGTCAGCACGGACTGCCCAATTTCTACGGCGCCCAGCGTTTCGGCCACGGCGGCGAAACTTTGCAGCTGGGCCTGGCGCTGTTGCGTGGCGAAACACCCGAGCGCAAGGTGCGCAATCCGTTCCTGAAGAAGCTGGCGCTCTCGGCGGTGCAGTCGGCGGTGTTCAATCACTATCTCGCTCAGCGCTTCACCGATAGCTTGCTCCGGCGCGTGCTGCCCGGCGACGTCATGGCCAAATATCCCTTCGGCGGCATGTTCGTGGCGGAAGATGTCGAGCGCGAGCAACAGCGCTTTGATGCGCGCGCGACCGTCACGGCCGGCCCGATCGTCGGCCGCAAGACGTTTCCGGCCCGTGGCGAGGCCGCTGAGCGCGAAACGGCAACTCTTGCAGCATGCCAGCTGTCGCCGGCGCAATTCGCGGGTTTCGGCAAGCTGCTGCAAGGCACGCGCCGGCACAATCTCGTTTACGTCGACGATCTCGCCTGGGAAATCGTTCCCCCCTCGCCCCTCGGGGGAGAGGGGTCGGGGGTGAGGGGCGAGCGACAGGACGGCGTGCGCTTCACCTTCACTCTGCCCGCCGGCAGTTACGCCACGGTGCTGCTGCGCGAAATAATGAAACAAGATTTTCAGAATCCATTTGACGACGATGGGGGCGTTTGTGAATAATCTGTGGCCTGGGGGATCGAATCGCAAAGGAGGTTCGACGATTCACTTCCGCAAACCTTGACCTTGGGGGACCAGCGTGACTGCCAATGTTGACGACTTCACTGTCCCGGAAAAGATCCTGCTTGCCGCGGATCACCTGGACAAAGGAGGGCAATCGCCCTTCAGCGCGGAGGCGCTCATTGTCGCCTCGTGGCAAAAATTCCCGAAGACCTTCGGCCTGAAAGGCTACGCCGAGCTTTATCCCGACTCGAACAAGATTCTGTCGAGCATCATGGGCGAGAAGGGACTGGCGCGGCGCGGCTGGCTCGTCAAGATGGGCCAAAAGCTCTACGCCTTGACGCGCGAAGGCCGGCACATCATCCGCAAGGTGACGCTTTCGGAGGATGAGCCGGCATCCGACGGCAGCCTGCTCCGGCTGAGCCGCGAGCAGGAGAAATTCGTGCAAGCGATGCTCGATTCGAGCGCCGTGCAAAAGTTCGAAGAGAACCGCAAAGGCGAGCTGACCTTCGCCGACGCCTGCCGGTTCTGGAGCATCACCGAGAACACCAAGGGCGATGCCCTGGACGCACGGCTGTCGCAGGCGCAAGGACACCTGACCGAGTTGGACCGCGTGCTCGCCGACAACGACGCGGAGCTGAGTAGCAACCGCATCCTGACCGCCGGCGACGTGCGCGTGCTGACCAACATCCACCGTTACATGGAGGACCGCTTCGACCGGCATTTGAATTTGCTGCGTAGCAGGGCAGGGAAACGATAATGGAAAAAATGGCGGCGCATGGCTTGCGCTGTGCGTCGCCCTTCATTCTTGGGACGTTGACTACGCGGGTCCGATATCGGCGTAAGCCGCTTCATAAACTTCCGGTGCGTAAAAGGTTTTTTGCGTGGCGTTTTTCAGTGGCTTTAGGATCTTAGCCCTCACTAGGCGATCCATGTCTGCCTTCGCGGTCGGGTACGTGACTTTGAGTTGCTTGGACATCACTGCCACTTGAACAAATGGAGAGTGAAACAGGTTTTCAACAATTTGATTCAAACGGACCGATCCGCCAACATCTGTTAATTTCTGCATGTATTTGTCGCGAATGGATCGGAGCCTGTCACAACGCTGCACGGTTGCCGTCGCTTGCTCAACAGTTCCCCGCAAACAGAAACTAATCCATCCTTCCCAATCGCCTTTGGCGCTGACATCGAACAGCCGTTCGCAGTATTCGTCCCGATTTTTCTCGAAGAACTCGCTGAGATAAAGCCAAGTCTTGGACAATTCGCAGCGGTGTTGGATCATCACGGCCAAAAGCAGACGCCCAACTCGCCCGTTGCCATCGATGAATGGGTGAATTGTTTCGAACTGGTAATGAGTGATGAAGCAATCGACCAGTGGATCGTAGGCTGACGATGCGTGAAGGTACTTCTCGAATGCGCTAAGACATTCCGACAGAGAATCCGCAGGCGGAGGAACAAATCGCTTGTTGGTGCCAATGGCGACCTGAATTCTCCGGAACTCGCCTGGGGCTCGATCTTTGCCACGTACTGCCGACAACAGGATTCGATGGATTTCGCGAATCAGGCGCAGCGACAAAGGCAATTGCGAATTGATGGCGTGAGTAAGTGCCTTGCGGTAGTTGAAAACCTCCCGCCGATCATTCACGCGTTCTTCGCTCGGTCGGCCTTCCTGCGGATCGATCTCGAAAAGCAGCAACTCGCGCGGTGAAGCGTAAGTGCCTTCGAGTCGTGATGATTGAATGGCTTCACGGCTTGCCAGCGGTTGGAGGAGAATGGCTGGGTTTGGCAAGGTGCGTCCTACTCCCTCCAGCAGCGCCACCTTGCTTTTTGCGTCAGCCAGCAATGGCCAGAGGGCAGCGGGAAACTCCCATTTCGGAGGCAAAGGATCTGGGACAAAAGCATGTTCTTTGTCGGAAATGGCCGCAATCCGACCAGGAGCTATAGTGCCGAACTTGTTTATGTCCATGGATTTGCGCCGGAAATACTAAGTGAGGTATATGCACAGCGATTTGATTAAAATTCTAGCCAATTATTTTTAATCGAACAGTTGCGATTAAAAAACTCTTGCACGGGCGATTTGATGAATGATCGCTTTCGTTCACGCCGCCGCATCCGTAAATCGCAACTGCGATCCCGTGACATAATCCGCATTCAACTCAACGCTCACCCACTTGCGCCCCAGCCGCTCCGCCTCTTGCCCCGTCACGTTGCTGCCCGCGAACGGATCGAGGACCGTCTGCCCCGGTTGCGTCAGAAAGCGAATGAAGAAGTCCGGCAGCTCCGGTGGAAACCGTGCGGGGTGAATCGGCAACTTCGCCGCACGGCAGCGAAACAAATACTCGTCATACGAGCGCGAGTTCGGCACCGTCAGAATATTGGGCGGAATGGCGCCGCCGTTGTCCTTTTGAAAATGCGGCCCGATTTCATGCTGCGAGGGCCGCAGCGCCGGCTTGTAGCCGTCCTTGAGCAAGCGTTTCATGGATTTGCTGTACGGAATCAGCACGCGGCGATTGTCGGCCTGTGGCTCGGTCGATTTCGACAGCCACCAAATCTGCGTCACCGCTTCCTTGACGCGCGTACGGCGAATCGTGACCCATTCGGCGGGCGTCGGCAGCCGCGACGGATTGTGCCAGTAGAAGTCTTGGGCGAGGTGAAACTTCGTGCCGAGCTTCAACAGCAATTCGTAGGTGAACAGCGAGCGCGTACCGCTGCCGGGATTCCAGGCGCCGCCCAGTTCCATGACGAAACTGCCGTCCGGACGCAGAATGCGATGGATTTGCTCGGCGATGGGCCAGAACCAGGCGATGTACTCGGTAGCGGGCAGATTGCCGTAGGCTTTTTGGCGGCGCAGCGCGAACGGCGGCGAGGTGAACGCCAGGGACACGGCCTCGTCGGGAATCGTCTTCAAGATGTCGAGGGCGTCGCCCTGAAACGCCTGGCCCAGGCGCGTGGTGTACACCGGCAGCATCCGTGCTTTGGCCACGTGCGTTCCTTCTGCGGGGTCATTGCGGGGGAGCGGACTATAGCAAGTGATCTGGCGCTGCCAAGGGCAAAGAAGAGTGATCCGCAGATTTCGCAGATTACACAGATTTGCAAAGCAGAAACCATGAGGTCTGGTTATCTCAAATCTGCGAAATCTGCGCAATCTGCGGATGAACTGCATTACCAATGCGAGATCGGCCCCTTCGGCACGACGAGTTCCGGCAGTACCTGATGGTTCCAGCGCGGCGGCGGACCCTGGTCACGAAGATGATTCACGATGGCGTCGAAATCCAGCGCCGAGGCGATCATCACCAGGCGCTGCTGAATCACTTTGCCCGGCCGCAGCACGCGGCAATGCCAGTTGGCGACTTTGCGGAACGTGAGGCAAGCGTGCTTTTCGCCGCGCTGATCGAGCAGCAAGTGGAAATGCCGGCTCATGAAATCGAGGCGGGCGTGGTAAGCAGCACCGGAGGGCAGACATTCCTGTCTGCCCGATTCGTCCGGCAGACAAGAATGTCTGCCCTCCGATTCGCCGGTCGTTTCCCAGCGGCATAGCTGCGCGAAGATCCACGGATTGAGCAAGGCGCCGCGGCCAATCGAAATGCCCGCGCAGCCGGTGGACTCGAACATGTGCTGCGCCTCGGAGACGGTGCGGATGTCGCCGTTGCCGATGACCGGAATGCGCTGGACCGCCTCGACCACGGCGCGAATACCGGCATGATTCACCTTGCCGCCGAAACCCTGTTCGCGCGTGCGGCCATGGATGATGACCGCGGCGACGCCGGCCTCTTCGAACTCACGGGCGCAACGCGGGGCCGACAGGTTGGCGTCGTCCCAGCCGAGCCGCATTTTGACGGTGACCGGAATCTTCACCGCTTCGACCACGGCGCGGACCAGATCCGTGGCCGCGCCGGCATTGCACATCAGTGCCGAACCGGCGCCGTTGCGCACGACCTTGTGGACGGGGCAGCCCATGTTGATGTCGATCGCACTGGCGCCGTAGTTTTCCAGCCACTGAGCGGCGGCGGCCATCTCCGGCCCATCGGCGCCGAAAATCTGCACCGCGAAGGGTTGATCGCTGGGACAGGTGTCGATGTAGTCCTTGGTCTTCTTGCTGTGCATCAAAAGGGCGCGGGCGTTGACCAGTTCGGTGGTCGCCAATCCCAGACCACCGAGTTCACGCACTGCCATGCGAAACGCCAGATTCGTGTAACCCGCCAGCGGCGACAGCAGATAGCGCGAAGCGAGCCGCAGCGGGCCGAAGTGCAACAGCCGCGGTTCGTTGACAAGGATTGGACTTGTGGTTGTGTGCATTGAATACCGGTTCTGCTTGCCGTTTGCCGCTCGCCGAATGCTGGCGGTGGGTAAAGGTCGCCGCCGCGATCCTGCGAGCGCGCAACGGCAAGCCACACGCCCATCACGTCGAATACACCCATTTACCCAACCACAGCGCCGGCGCCAGCAGCACCACCAGCGCCAATCCCGCCCAGCCGACCAGCCCGGTCGCCAAAATCGCATCGAGCAGCACTAAACCCAGCACTGCCCGCTTCACCGCCGGCTGCACGCGCTGGGGCACCGGCTTGGCGATCGCCGGCAACACCGCCAGCGCCAGATAACCGGCGAAGGCCACTATCAAGTACGGGAACCCGCGCGACGGCGTCACGTCCGCTTCGGCATACTTCGCCAGCGCCGGCACTGCCAGGGCGAGCATGATGCCGAGCAGCATGATCCCCGCCGCCGACATCAGCACATTCTGATTGCTCGTGTGTGCCTCGGTGCGGGCAAACCAGGTGACGCCGGCGATGTACGTCCCAATCGCCAGCGCCAAGAGCCAACCCCACGCCGGGATCGGCTGACCGATCGCCGTGAGCCCCAACAAGATGTTGAGGAACCGGCACGAGCCCATCGCGATCGGGCCGAACGCCGTCCGCTTCAGCCAGCCATCGTACAACAAAATCGCCACGACGAGCAAGCCGGCCAGCATCAGCGCCCGCCAGCGATCGCCGGCCGCAGCGGCATCCGCCAAGGCAGCAAATGCAACGCCCACCAGGAAAAGGGACAAGCCCAGCCACGCCGCGGTTCGCTTGGTCACGCGCCCCGAGGGCAACGGCCGAAACGCTCGTTCGCGCAAGTCTTGTTCAAAGTCGAAGTAATCGTTCCACACCATGCCAGCGCAATACAGCGAGGTGGACGCCAGCAAAAGGCAGAGGAACGAAAGCCCGTGGCCCGGCAGCGCTCCAGTCGCGAGAGCGCCCAGGCAAATGTCCGCCATCGCCGTGAAGGCGTTCGGCAATCGCACCAGTTGAGCGTAAGCAAGAAAGCGATTCATGCCCCGAATTGACCGCCGAATGAATTAACGGGTGACAGGGATTTGATTTACGCTGTCGATTCCCAAAAAGCCAAGCAAAACTCCATCGAATGAAATAAACGCCGTCGCGATCCGTGGTTACGGCCACACACGTCAATTCATTCAAAGGCGTGGGGGGTGTACCGAACGAACCGAATGCATTTTGCTAAGTGCTTGGCTTTACAGCACTTCGCGACAAGAATTCATTCGGTTCATTCGGCTGATTCGCCGATCATGCCGAGCCCACGGCGGCGGCCATGATCTTCCGCACCCGTTCCAGCGCCGTCCGCGCCGCCACGTCGGGATCGTCAATATACGGATACAACTCGATGGTCACCCACCCGTCATAGTTCATCGCTCGAATCGCCTTCAGCGCCGCCGCGAAATCGATCGCCCCATCGCCCGGCACCAGATGATGATGCACCCGCGTCGCAGCGATGTCTTCCAGGTGGAAATGGCGAATGTACTGAGCGCAGCGCGGAATCGACGTCGCCGGATCGTCCTTGACGCAATACGCATGGCCGATGTCAAAGTTCATGCCCACCGCCGGCGACTGCACGTGCTGCATGAACTCCAAAAACTGATCGACCGTCTCGATCAAGAGCCCCGGCTCCGGTTCGACCAGCAGCAGCACACCTTCCTTTTCCGCATGTTCGGCGACCGGCTTGATCATCTCGACGAACAGTTGCAGCGCCGCGTTCCACGACTGCCTCGGCTCGACCGGCCCGCCCGGTTCCGTGGTGATGCACGGCGCCCCAAGCTCCTTCGCCAGAGTCAGCGCCCGCTTGGTGTGCTCGATGCGAATCTGCCGATAATGCCGGTCCGGCTCGATCCACGACGGGTGCCAGTATTTTTGCCGCGGATCGTTGATCGCGTGCATCATGAACGCGTTGATATTGGAGATCGCGAGCTTGTTGTCCGCCAGCGCCTTCTTGATCGCCTGCTTGTGCTCCGGCAGCATGTACGCCGGCCAGGCGTGCGGCACGTCGGCCATGATCTCGACGCCGGCATAGCCGATCTTGGCGAGCCGCGTGACGGCATCGGTGAAGGAGAAGTTCAAATAGGCGTTGGTGCTGAAGGCGAGTTTCATGTTTTTGCCTTGGGCTTCCTTGCAATATCTTCGACCCGCACGACGTGCTCGAGCGAGCAAAAATCGACGCGATCCACGATCCCGTGCGGGTCAGCGCCTCTGCCGATGTCAACGCGTGAATGCGTGACCATGATGTTGTCGGGATGGTAGATGTCGTATTTCTCGCCGTCGGCCATGTGAATCCGCAACGGAACGAACGGCTTGCGTTTCAACAACTGCATGAACTCAACTGCATTCATCGGTATTCACTCCAAAACCATGTCTCATCGCCCACCTTACCTTAGAGGCTTGCGCCTGGCAACCCGCTAAGCCTTTATTCGCGTGACATATTCCGCCAGCAGCGTCATCTGCTTGAAAAAATCATGCTCATCGCACCCCATCGGGCTTTTGAAGAAACACGCCAGGTGCCCCAGCATGCCCGTTTCGCCGCGGCGTTGGGCCAGGGCCGTGAGCCGGACGATGTCGATCAATAGCGGGGCAGCCAGCAACGAATCGCAACCCTGCCAAATGAACTGCAGGATCATCTTTGTGTTCAAAAAGCCCTTGTAGTGAATGTGGTTCCAAGCGGTCTTCCAGTCGTCGAGCGATTCGATGTACTCGATCGACACATGTGTCTGCGGTTTGTAGCCGACGATCGACGAGATGACCTGGTCCTTGGTGCGAATCTTCGACGCTTTGTTGGCGGGATCGTCGAGGACGACGCCGTCGCGGTTGCCGAAGATGTTGTGGCCGACCCAGCTCAGGATGTGGAAATTGCGGGCGGCGAACATCGGGGCGAGCACGGTCTTCATGAGCGTTTCGCCGGTCTTGCCGTCTTTGCCGCAGATGACTGTCCGGCGTTCGTGGGCCAATTCCAGGGCCGCGGGGAACGAGGAGCCGAGCGATGGCGTGAAGTTCACGTAGGGGAAGCCGAGATCGAGGGCCGCCCAACCGTAGAGGGCGCTGGCGGGAATCGGGTCCTTCTTGTCGAGGGCCGCCCGGAACTTGGCGATGCTGCTGTGCCGATCGTCAAGCGGGCAGGGCGGTTCGGTCGAAGCGACGTTTGCCACCACGACCTGGTCGAGCTTGTTTTTCGCTTGGAATTCACGCAGATCGGCCTGGACCTTGTCAACGGCCTCGCGCGGCGTGGCGGCGCGATGCACCTCCGGCAGTTCGGCCAACTTGATGATCGTCGGACCGGAGCCGAGCACGGTGCCGGGGCGGACATTCTGCGACCAGGCGTCGAGGTCGGGCTGGCACGCTTGCAGGATGGACTCGTCGAAGACACTGGCGCGCTCGTGCAGCTCGCGCGCGGATTGGGTGATGCTGCCTTTGCGAATGTCGTGGCCGCCGAGGATGAAGTTGCCAAAGCCGTCGAGATCGGTCTTTTCGAAAAGCGGCGTGGCGGTGACGAGGCTCGTGGTATCGATGAGACCGCGGCGCAAGGCAGCGAGGCCAAGCGCGGCCGTGGCGCTGACGCCGCCCAGGGCGCCGATCAACCACAGGCCGACACGACGATCGTTCATGGAAGTGCTTTCTGTCCTGAAAAAGGGGACAGGACCTGTGATTCTAGAGGTCCTGCCCCCTTTTTCAGGACCCGGAACTGCGTGCGGTGGGAGGCGAGTCCGAGCCTAAACGATCCTTACAGCCCATTCTCGCAATCGCGTCCGCCAGGGTCAAGCGCACGGTATTTGGAGTGCGGCGCTTTGCCGCCGCTTTGGTTTTTCGTTTACCAACACGCCGCCCAAATCGAGAAAACAACAGCGGCGTCAAACCGCCGCACTCCAAATCTCGCAAGTGGCGCGCCGTTTCATGATAATATGACCGTGACGTTTGTAGGGACCCGTTTCAGCGGGTCAGTTCGACAATAACGCCAGCGCTGACCGCCTGAAGGCGGTCACTACGAGCGCAGCCACTGGTCAGTCCTTTGCCAGCAACTCATGCGCATTGAGACCACGACATGCCTGCCGATTTCGTAACGATTGACGAAGCCCTCGCCGAACTCAAGGCCGGCCGCATGATCGTGCTGGTCGATGACGAACAGCGCGAGAACGAAGGCGACCTGGTCATTCCCGCCGAAAAGGTCACGCCCGAGGCGATCAACTTCATGTTGACCCACGCGCGCGGGCTGTTGTGCCTGGCGATGTCGCCGGAGATTTGCGACCGCCTGCATCTCGAACCGCAGACCTCGGTGAACGCCGCGCGCATGGGGACGGCCTTCACCGTGAAATTCGACGCCCGCGCCGGCATCGGCACCGGCACGTCGGCGTTCGACCGCGCCCACACCATCCAGGTCGCCATTGACTCGGCGAGCGGGCCCAAGGATCTGGTTCGACCCGGACACCTGGACGGCCTGCGCGCCGTGGCGGGCGGCGTCCTCGTCCGCGCCGGCCATACCGAGGGCAGCATCGATCTCGCGCGCCTCGCCGGCTTCAAGGAGGCGGCGGTCATCATCGAGGTGATGGCCCCCAACGGCGACATGGCCCGGCTGCCGCAATTGCGTGAATTCAGACAGCGGCACGGCCTGAAGATGTGCACGATCGAGGACCTCATCAAACATCGCCGTCAGCGCGAACGCCTCATTCGCCGCGAGCTGGTGCTCAAGCTGCCGACCAAGCATGGCGTGTTCGACCTGATTCCGTACACGTCGATCGTCGATCCGGAGCCGCACCTGGCGCTGAGCTTCGGCGGCGTCGGCCTCGAAATCAACGGTCAGGTGCCGATCCAGACCGAGCCGATCCTGGTGCGCATCCACAGTCAATGCCTGACCGGCGACATCTTCAACAGCATGCTTTGCGATTGCGGCGCGCAACTGCACCAAGCGATGGAGCAGGTCAGCCGGGCAGGCAAGGGCGTCGTTCTCTACATGCGCCAGGAAGGCCGCGGCATCGGTTTGCTGCCGAAGCTGCGGGCATACCAGCTGCAACAGCAGGAAGGCCTGGATACCGTCGAAGCCAATCAGCGCCTCGGCTACGCTCCCGACCTGCGCCAGTACGGCATCGGCGCGCAAATCCTCGTCGATCTTGGCATCCGCAACATCCGCCTGCTCACCAACAACCCGAAAAAAGTCGTCGGCCTCGAAGGGGGCTACGGCCTGCACATCTTCGAACAAGTGCCGATCCAGATCGCACCCAACGAGCACAATGCCAAATATCTTTCCGCGAAGAAGCACAAGCTGGGGCATTTGCTCGATGAGATGGAATGATCCGACTGCGTTGTTGACCGGCCCTCGCTCGGCGATTATTGTTGTGCCGTGGGACTTCGCCCGCCCCGGTTCTGCGAACCGGGGCTAAGAAGCTGTTTCGAAACGGGGACTGGCCCGTTTGCCTTGGGGGGCCTGTCCCCGTTTCGAAACAGCTTCTAAACGAATTCGACATGGGGAATCAATCATGCGATGGCAACGATACTTGGTAATCGCCGCGACAGCGCTGACGCCGTCAACCGTCGGCGCCGCGGATGAGGGCGTCAACCTCAAGGTCGGCAAAGACGCGATCGAGTTCTACGTCGGCAAGGAACTCGTGACTCGGCTGCACACCGGCGCTTATGCCAAGCCGATCTTTTGGCCGATGCGGGCGCCGAATGGAGCGCCGCTGACGCGCTCTTGGCCGATGATCGCGGACCTGCCGGGCGAATCGAAGGACCATCCGCATCAAAAATCGGCGTGGTGGTGCCATGGCGACATCATTCCCGAAGGCCTGGAGCTGAAGTCGCGCATCAAGGGCGTCGAGGGCGTCGATTTCTGGTCCGAAGCGAAGGGCCACGGCGTGCAGGTCGTCACCCAGGTCAGCGAACCGAAGATCGACAAGAACAGGGCAACGCTCGTCCTCAAGATCGAATGGCGCACCGCCGATGGCCAGAAGATTCTCGACGAGACGCGAACCCTTCACTTCTACGATCTCGGCAAGGCGCGCATGATCGTCATGCATTCCGACCTGTTCGCCAGCGTTTGCACGATTGTCTTCGGCGACACCAAGGAAGGCTCGTTCGGCGTGCGCGTCAACGATGTGATTCGCACCGACAAGGTGGGCAAGGGCAAGATGCAGAATGCCGAGGGCAAGCTCGGCGAGAAGGACTGCTGGGGCCAAATCTCGGCGTGGTGCGATTATTCCGGGCCCATCGACGGCAAAGAAGCGGGCATCGCCATCCTGACTGATCCGAAGAACCCGTATCCCACGTGCTGGCACAGTCGCGGGTATGGCTTGATGGCCGCCAATCCGTTCGGACGTGCCAAGGCGGGCTTCCCGGCGATGAAGGGCAAGACCGATCTAGTGACGATGGCGAAGGGCAAGTATTTGCAGTTTCGTTATGGATTGCTGGTCCACGACGGCGATGCGGTGAGCGGCGATGTGGCGGGGCATTATCGGCGCTTCGTGGAGTTGCGCGGCCAAGAGTGATGATGGCGGCCGATGCAAAGGGCCATATAACATCGACAAAAACCGAGGTTTCCGCATGAACGTGTCGCGCTCGTACTTGGCAAGCGTGTTGACTTGGCTCGCCGGGGCGTTCACCGTTGTGATCCGTCTGGTGCCGCACCCGGCGAATTTCGCGCCCGTCGGCGCGCTGGGGTTATTCGGCGGGAGCAAACTGCGCTCCTGGCGGGCGTTCGCCGTGCCGCTGGCGGTCATGGTTGTCAGCGATCTGGGCCTTTGGTTGCTCACCGGCTTCGACGGCAACTACTCGCCGCTGCACATCTCGCGCGCCTATGTGTACGCCAGTTTTCTCTTGTACGTGGCGATCGGCTGGTGGATGTTGCGCGAACGCGCCTCTTTGGGCCGACTGATGGGCGCGAGTTTTCTCGGCAGCTTGCAGTTCTTTTTCGTGACCAACTTCTGCGAATGGGCGTTTCAACCGCTGCAGAGCTTGGCCCTGTTGCCGGCCGAATTCCGCTTTTCACGCGATCTATCCGGATTGCTGACCTGCTACGCCGCGGCGTTGCCGTTCTTCCAGACAGATTTCCCTTGGGACTTCCGGGCCTTTGCCATGTTGGGTGATCCGCGCTACGGCGCCCTCGGCACACTCCTGGGCGATATCGTCTTCACCGGCGTGTTGTTCGGCCTGCATGGCGTGCTGGCGCAACCGGCTCAGGCGCCCGAGGCCGCCTTGGAACCCAGTCACGCCTGAGGCTCCCATGAAATTCGCCGCCGTCATCGAATACATCCAGGACCAAGAGAAGATCGCCGTGATTCGGCCGGTGCATCGGCAATACCTGGCGAGCCTGAAGGAAGAGGGCCAGCTCGCCGCGTCGGGGCCGTTCACCGACGATTACGGGGCGCTCATCGTCTATGAAGCCGCGACGAAGGAAGACGCCGAAAAGCTGCTGCGGAGCGATCCGTTTTGCCAGAACGGCATCTTCGTCCGGTGGACCATTCGCCCCTGGAATACGGTGATCGCCAATCGCGAGCTGTTTCCGTCGTGATATTTGGCTTGCCGTTTAGCGCGGCCAGTGAACCTTGCAATCGCATGACCTGCTGGTTGCGCTAAACGCAAGCAAGAACTCCATGACCGCCATCGACCTGCATCGCACCGTGCAAACGACGCTGGCCAGCAAGCGGCTGGGCACGCCGGTGTTCGTACGCTATTTGTTCCACGGCACAGGCGAAGGGGCGGCAGTCATCGCACGGCTGGCAAGGAATGTCGCCATCGTGCGCGGCTGGCTCGGTCAACCGCTGGAACGCATCCATGCCCAAGGAAGCGTCGCCGGCCGGCATATCGTCCTCACGCTGGAATGCCGCGGCGGCGCTACGGCGATCATCACCTGGATCGGCACGACGCCGCGCGGCCCCGGCATCGATCTGACCGTCTTGGGAAACCACGGCGCTTTGTATCACGACCGCGGTGATGCGAATGCTTGGGAAGGCGCGACGTTCGACGATCAGCAACCGGCGGATCAAACAATAGCGGCATGGATCGAACGAGCGCTGCGCAGCGGTCGGCCGGAAGCGTGACCGTTTAGCCCCGGTTCGAAGAACCGGGGCGGACAGAGCGCTTGCAACACGATGCTCGTTTCGCCAGGGATCGCGCCCGCCCCGGTTCTTCGAACCGGGGCTAAACGAATCGGCTCACCCCATGAACCCGCGCTACGATATCTTGCTGATCGCCGGCAGCCACACGCACCAGGAAAACTACGGTGCGGCGTTCGCGGCCGATCGGCGCTGCCGAATCATCGCCGTCACCGACGAAGCGAACATCGATCGCCGCCGCCGCGATCTCAATGAGCGGCTCGCCAAGCAGTTCAATGTCCCCTACATCGCCGATCTCGACAAGGCGCTGGCCGACAAGGAAGTGAACATCGTCTGCAACTGCGCCCCGCCGGAGCGACGCGGCCGCATCGCCGTGCGCTGCGCCCAGGCCGGCAAGCATCTTTATCTCGACAAGTCGCTGGCCCCGCAGTTGCGCGAAGCGGACGATCTGGCGGCGGCGGTGCAGAAGGCCGGCGTCAAGAGCCACATGTTCTCGTTCGTCAGCCAACCGTGGGCGCGCGAAGCCAAGCGCATTTTGGACAGCGGACGCATCGGTCGGCTCCTCGCGATTCACGCCGACACGTACTTCGCCAAGGGCGTCGTCGGCACCGCAACGCTCGGCAGCCGCCGCCGCGAGGAGTTTCCGCCGCAGCGCCACCAGCTCGTCGAAGCCAAGCGCGAGATGGATAACTGCGGCGTCTATCCGATCACACTGATTCGCTGGCTAACGGGCCGACGTTTCCGCTCCATCTACTGCGTCACCGCTAACTACTTCTTTCAGGAACATCAGAAGGCGAACGTCGAGGACTTTGGCGTGATTTCCATGACGCTCGACGATGGTCTGTCGGCCACGATCAGCACCGGCCGTTATGGATGGACCTCGCACCCGGCCGGCGGCGTCAACCGCCTGGTGCTGGTCGGCAGCGATGAGACCGTGGTGATCGACATGAATCGTCCGCGCGTGCAAGTTTTCACCGACGAAACGCCGTGGACGCCGCCCAACACGCACCGGGAAGACCCGATGGGCTTCTGGTCGAGCACCATGCAAGAAGTTCACCTGCGGCCCAAGACAATTTGGACGCCCGCCGGTCCCGTCGCCCAGACCGACGCCGCGTATTTCCTGGACCGCCTTGACGCCAATCGCGACAGCGAAATCAACGTCGCCGAAGCGGTGCATAGCGCGGAAGCACTTGTCGCCGCGTACCGCTCGGCAGCGACGCGCGCAGTGGTGTCGCTGCCGCTGGCGCGGAAGTGACCGGCGCGCGTCGCGGCGTAAGCGCGACGTGAACGACAACGCGACGTGGACGACGACGCCACGCGAACACGTCGCGCTTACGCCGCGACGCTCGCCATGGATCACACCCATGAAAATCAGCACCTCCGCACTCCTTGCATTCACCGTCGGCCTGCTGCCCATTTTGTCGGCCGAAGAACAGGCGCAGCCCCAACGCGTCGCCGCCGACGTTGTCCTGCGCAGCGGCAAGATTGCGACACTCAACGGCGAACAGCCCGAAGCGACCGCCCTCGCCGTCTGGCGCGAACGCATCCTTCTCGTGGGCAACGACGGCGACGTGCAGCCGCTCATCGGTCCGCAAACACGCGTCATCGACCTGCAGGGCCGTCGCGTCGTTCCCGGCTTTCACGACAGCCACGCCCACGTGCTCAAGGGCGGCATGATGCTGAGCCAGGTGGATTTGAAGGACGCCGCCGACGAGGCGGAATTCGGCCGGCGGCTGCGCGAGTTCGACAAGAAGCTGCCGCCGGGCCGCTGGATGCTCGGCGGCGATTGGGACCACGATCGCGCCTTCGCCGGCAAGTTGCCCGACGCGGCCCTGCTCGACAAATACGTGGCGGACCGCCCGGTTTTTCTGCACCGCTACGACGGGCACATGGCGTTGGCGAACACCGCGGCGCTGGCCCTCGCCGGCATTACTTCGGCGACGCCCGAAGTTGCCGGCGGCGTGATCTACCGCAAGCCAGGGACGAAAGCGCCGACGGGACTGTTGCGCGACAATGCGATGGGCCTGGTGGGCCGTCTGGTCCCGCCGCCGGACGATGCAGCGATTGCCGCCGCCGTGCAAGCCGCCCTCGCGGAACTGCGTCGCGTCGGCATCACCAGCGTGCAGGATATGGCGGGCAGCGACGCTGCGACGCGCATGAAGCTGTTTCGCCACTACCAGAAGCTCAAACAATCGGGCCAACTCACGGTTCGCATTCGCCTGTATTGGCCGCTCGCTGCCTGGCAATCGCTCGCCCAGCTCGGCGTTCTCGTCAACCTCGGCGACTGGTGGCTGGCGATCGGCGTCTTCAAGGATTTCATCGACGGTTCGCTCGGCTCCAGCACCGCCAAGATGTACGAGCCGTTCTTGAACGAGCCAGGCAACACCGGCATCTATGTCACGCCGCGCAGCAAGCTGCTGGAGAACATCCGCGCCGCCGACGCCGCCGGCATGGGCATCGCCGTCCACGCGATCGGCGATCAGGGCAACGCCGAGCTGCTCGACATTTTCGCCGAAGTGGCCAAAGTCAACGGCCCGCGTGACCGCCGTTTCCGCATCGAGCACGCCCAGCACCTTCGGCCCCAGGATTATCGCCGCTTCGCCGAGCTCGGCGTGATCGCCTCGATGCAGCCGTTCCACATCATCGACGACGGCCGCTGGGCGGAAGGCCGCATCGGCAAGCAGCGCTGCGCATCGTCGTACGCCAATCGCGCGCTGCTCGACGCCGGCGCCAAGCTCGCGTTCGGCTCGGATTGGCCGGTGGCGCCGCTCAGTCCGCTCTTAGGCATCGACGCCGCCGTCCACCGCCGCACGCTCGACGGCAAGCACAAGGACGGCTGGTTCCCGGAGCAGAAGATCAGCGTGCAGGAGGCGCTGGAGGCCTACACGAAAGGGAGCGCCTACGCCGCATTTCGGGAGAACGACCTGGGCACGCTGGAAGTCGGCAAGCTCGCGGATTTGGTGGTGCTGTCGCGCGATATTCTCGATCCGGCGGAACGAGAGCGGATTGCGCAGACCGAAGTGGTGATGACGATGGTGGGGGGTAGGGTTCTGTTTCACAAGAAGTGAGCATTCGAACGTGCCGTATCATGCTGTATTTCTGTTGTCACAGGTTTCATTATGTCGCTTCGCGATCATTTTCGACCGCCTTTGAGCGAGGTTCGTCATTGGGAAGCCATGCTAGCGGGCTGGATCTGCGCGCTGTCGGACCGGTTGAACGGTCGTTGGTTGCCCGAGCACTTCTTCGCTGAACCGCTAGTCCGTTTGGGCAGGCCGCCAACCGCAACCGCGGTCCGAATGTGGACCGCGCCGCCCGCAATCCACACGATCCCGGCGGTCTTTCCCGATTCGTTTGAAGTGCAGGTCATCAATTCGGAGGCGGGGCCACGTCTGGTCGCGGCCATCGAGTTGATCAGTCCCAGCAATAAGGATCGGCCGGAAACGAGGCAAGCGTTCGTCGCGAAATGCGCTACTTACTTGAGCCAGGGCATCAGCGTGATCATCGTGGATGTGATCACGAATAAACACTTCAATTTGCACGATGCGCTGTTGGCATTTCTTGGGCAACCACTGACTGGGCGCTTGGGCGACGATGTTGAATTGTATGCCGCCGCCTATCGACCGCTCATGCGCGAAAAACGCAGCGAGATCGACCTGTGGCCATTCGAACTTCAGGTCGGCGTTACCTTGCCGACGCTGCCGCTGTTTCCCGCTGCGGACCTGGCGATTCCGGTTGATTTGGAAGACGCCTACGCCGAAGCGTGCGAGCGGCTGCGAGTCACGTGAGTCGCGTCGATACTCCGAGCGCGAAACGGTAAACAGGTCACACCAGCGCCGCCGCCACGGTATTCGCCACGCGTGCCAAGAATCGCCCATCGGCCTCCAGCGGTTGCGTCGTGAACAGGATCATGAACGCCTGCGTGTCGGGATCGATCCAGCACAATGTCCCAGTAGCACCCCAGTGGCCATAGGTGCGCGGGCCGAGCAGGTCGCCAAAGGTGGAGGGGTTGCCGGGCCAGCTCAAACGCCAGCCCAAGCCCCACGGCCGACAGCGGCGCTCTTCTTCCGGGGTCAGCGGCAATGTGGCGAGCTGATTCGTCGTCATGGCACGGACAGTGGCGGAACTAAGGACACGAACGCCGCCCAACATGCCGCCGCCGAGCATCATCAAACACAGGCGGGCGAGATCGGCCGGCGAGGTGATTAGGCCGCCCCACGGCGCTCCGAAGCCGAGCCAGTACGGGCTGTTCCAGTTCCAGTCGGTCCCCATTTGATCGCGCGGCAAACGCACCGCGGCGATGCGCTCGCGCCGATTTTGCTCCCAGCCGAGCGACGTGTCGGCCATTCCCAGCGGCGTGAACACCTCCTCGCGCAAAAACTCGCGCAGCGTTTTGCCCGACACCTGGTGTACGATTTCCGCCAGCATCGCGGTGCCCATGCTCTGGTAAACGACTTGCGTCCCGGGCGGAAAGTCAGGCCGCAGCGCACAGGTCGCTTCGATGAATGCCGAGAAAGGCCGATGCTGCTGGCGAAGCTGGATGTTGTTCGGCAACTGGTCCGGCAAACCCGAGGTGTGCGTAAGCAGGTGAATGATGCGGATGTCCTGCTTGCCGTTCTGCGCGAACGCCGGTACAAACTCGGCAACGCGATCCAGCAACGAGATCTGGCCGCGCTCGACGAGGAGCATCACGGCCGTCGCGGTGACCGGCTTCGTGATCGATGCGATCAGGAAGAGCGCGTCTGCGCGCAACGGCGGCGAACCGTGCTCGGGCCGCTGTTTGCCGAAGAAGCGCGGCTGGACGATGCGGCCATTGCGGCCGACACACAGCGCCGCAGCGGGAATGCGGTCGGCGTCCACCCAACGCTGCAGGACGGCGTAGGCGCGCTGAAGTCGCGCGGGGTTGATGTTGATGGTTTCGGGTGCGGCAATGGTGACGTCTGGCATGTGGATCATCATGGCGGCTGCACGAGGTGGTTACAACGAAAATCTCCTTGTGCTTGTGGGAAGATGAAACGGGCGCTGCGCTGGGCGCGCTAAACGTAAACGGGTTAAGAAGCTGTTTCGAAACGGGGACAGGCCCCCCGGGGCAAACGGGCCAGTCCCCGTTTCGAAACAGCTTCTAAACGGGGGGAGACGCAATGCCCCGCTTGACCGTTTTTGGGGGACGGACTACAATTCGGCTTGGACTTATGACGACTTGCGCGACCCTGCAAAAGAAATCGACTTTGCCGGCCGGGTAAGGATGCTCGGTAGGATTTGCTTCAATCCCAAGGATGGGGACCGACGAGTGCCAGTTCCGCGTGCTTATACTGACAAAGTTCCAACCCACGGATTGCCATCCGTGGGCATACGAACTGCATTTTCTGTCCGCCACGGAACGGACGCTGCTCTGGGGTGCCCTTTGACGGAAGATCGGGTAGCCCTGACCCAACGCATCAAGGAAGCCAACGATATCGTCGATGTCGTCGGCGGGTATATCAATCTGCGCCCCGTCGGCCCCACATTCAAAGGCCTGTGCCCCTTCCACGACGATCAGCGACCTTCCATGGACGTCGATCCGCGCCGGCAGCGTTACAGGTGTTGGGCTTGCGGCGCTTTTGGCGATGTCATCAAGTTTGTCCAAGAGTTCGAGCATATCGGCTTTCTGGAAGCGCGGGAACTGTTGGCCCGGCGCGCGGGGATAACTTTAGAAAATCTGGAAAAAAATCGGCAGGGGCCGAGCCGCGCCTCTATGCTTGACGTGATGCGTTGGGCACAAACGCAGTTCCAGGAATGCCTGCTGGACACGCCGCACGCCGAAGCGGCCCGCATGTATTTGGGTGAGCGCCGACTGGCGGGCGAGACGGTGCGGCGTTTCGGGCTCGGCTTCGCGCCCGGCATGGGCGAATGGCTAGTAGGCAAGGCTGCGAACGCCGGCATGCCTGCTGATCTTCTGGAAACGCTAGGCCTCATCGGCAAACGGGACGAAGGCAGGGGTTGTTACGACCGCTTCCGAGATCGCGTCATGTTTCCGATTCGGGACGTGCGCGGGCAGACGGTCGGCTTCGGAGGACGCATCCTGCCGTCCTCGCCGCAATTGCAACGGGATAATCCACCACCGAAATACTATAACTCGGCGGAATCGTCGCTGTTCTCCAAGAGCGACCAGTTGTATGGTGTCGACCAGGCCCGCGACGCCGCGACCAAGGCCGGCTACCTCGCTATCGTCGAAGGCTACACCGATGTGATGATGGCCCACCAGCACGGCGTGACCCATGTCGTGGCGACGATGGGCACGGCGCTCAACGCCCGGCACATCAAGAAGATTCGCAACCTGGTGCAACGCGTGGTGCTGGTGTTCGATGCGGACGCCGGCGGCGATACGGGGGTCGATCGGGCGTTGGAAGTGTTCGTGAGCCAGGATTTGGATCTGCGCGTGGCGACGTTGCCCGAGGGCCTCGACCCGTGCGATCTGTTCGTGGCGCAGGGGCCGGAGCCGTTTCGCAAGGCGCTCGAGCAGTCGGTGGATGTGCTCGATTACAAGCTGCAGCGCGTCTGGGCGCAGGAAGCGCGCCAGGGCTTGGAAGGACAGCGGCGGGCGGCGGATCAGATGCTGGCGATTCTGGCCGCGGCGCCGCAGGAACGCAGCGTGAAATTGGAATTGATGGTCAATCGGATTGCTCATCGCCTTAATCTCAAGGAGGAGACGCTATGGCAAAGGCTGCGCGAGTTGCGGGCCAAGCGTGCCGACACGGCCCGCCCGGCCGATACCGGAGGGCGGACATTCCTGTCCGCCGCGGCCGGACAAGAAAGTCCGGCCTCCGAAAACGAACCGCGCTCGGCGCCCGCGGCTCGGCATGAGAGGGAGCTTTTGGAATTGCTGCTGGCCGCCCCCGCCCTTGTGGCGCAGGCCAGCGCCGAGGTAGCGGCGGACGAAGTGGAACATCCCGGTCTGCGCAAACTGTTGGATGGCCTGTACCGCCTCCACGCCGAAGGGCAACCAGCTGACCTGGACCATTTGCAAGGCCGCCTCGATAATGAACGATTGCGGAACCACGCCATGCTGCTCCAAGACGAAGGAGCGCTGCAACTGGACCCGCAATCGGCCTACGACAAGGTGCGGGCGCGCTTCCGCGAGAAAAAGGAAGCACGCCGCCAACAGGAACTGAAAAACCAGGTGCTCGCCGCCAACGATCACGACTCCGCGATCGAATTATTGGCGCGCTTGCGTAACCCAAACAAATAGCCACGGATGCCGCTTACGTTTTGTGGGGCGGACATTCCTGTCTGCCATTCTCCGGCAGACAGGAATGTCTGCCCCACAAAATGACAAGCGGCGAAATCCCGGAGGTTTTGATGGACCTGAAACTGGACGAAGGCCTGAAGACGCTGCTCGAATCGGGCAAGGAAAAAGGCTATCTGACCTACGACCAGGTCAACGAGCACCTGCCCGACGATGCCGTCAATCCTGAAAAGCTCGATCAGCTTTTGATGATGCTCGAAGAACAGGGCATCGAGCTGATCGACGAATCGGAAGCCGAAGAACGCGAGGGCGGCACCACGCCCGCCAAGGACGCCGACGTCGAAGCCGAGCTGCGCGAGATCGCCGAGATCGTCATCGCCATGGACGAAGACGGCGACGGCAAACGCATCGACGATCCCGTCCGCATGTACCTGACGCAGATGGGCGAAATCCCGCTGCTCACCCGCCAGGAAGAAATCTCGCTCGCCAAAAAGATCGAGGTCACCCGCAAGCGCTTTCGCCGCAAAGTCCTCGAATGCGACTACGCCCTGTGCAACGTGGTCGATACCCTGAAGCGCGTGCACACCAATGAACTGCCGTTCGATCGCACCATCAAGGTGTCGCTGACCGAGAACCTGGAGAAAGACAAAATTCTCCAGCGCATGCCGCTTAACCTCAAGACGCTCGAGCACCTGCTGGAGCTGGATCGGCAGGACTTCGAGAGCAGCCTCGACGAGCGTAAGAGCGAAGACGACTGCCGCGACCTGCGCCACGCCCTCAAGATGCGGCGCCGCAAGGCGGTCACGCTGGTCGAAGAATTGTCGATCCGCACGCAGCGCGTTCAGCCGCTCATGAAGAAGATGGAGCAAATCTCCGGGCGCATGGACGAGCTGGAGCAGTCAATCGCCGACCTGGTAGGGCTGCGCAGCGCCCGCGAGGACAAGGCCAACCTCGAAAAAGAGCTGCGCGACCTGATGCTGATGACGCTGGAAGATCCGCTCGCGCTCCGCAAGCGCGTTCAGTCGATTAAAGAGCGCTTCATGGAGTACGAGGACGCCAAGCGCGCCCTCTCCGGCGGCAACCTGCGGCTCGTCGTCTCCATTGCCAAGAAGTATCGCAATCGCGGCCTCTCGTTCCTCGACCTCATCCAGGAAGGCAACACCGGCCTGATGCGGGCGGTGGACAAGTACGAATATCGCCGCGGCTACAAGTTCAGCACCTACGCAACGTGGTGGATTCGCCAGGCGATCACCCGCGCCATCGCCGATCAGGCGCGCACCATCCGCATCCCGGTGCACATGATCGAGACGATGTCCAAGCTGCGCAACGTTTCCAAGAAGCTGCTGCAAGACATGGGCCGCGAGCCGACGATCGAAGAGACCGCGAAGGCGGCGGGCATCTCCATCGAAGAGACGCGGCGCGTGATGAAGATCAGCCGGCACCCGATCAGCCTCGATCGGCCCGTCGGCGAAAGCGAAGACAGCTACTTCGGCGACTTCATCGAGGACCCGGGCGTCGAATCGCCGGTCAACTCGGCCGCGCATGAGATGCTCAAGGACAAGATCGAATCGGTCCTGAAGACGCTGACGTACCGCGAGCGCGAGATCATCAAGCTTCGCTACGGCCTGGGCGACGGCTACACCTACACGCTGGAAGAGGTGGGCCGCATCTTCAAGGTGACGCGCGAACGTGTCCGGCAGATTGAAGCGAAAGCGGTGCGCAAACTGCAGCATCCTGTGCGGAGTCGCCAGCTCGAGGGCTTCCTCGACGGCATCCGCCGCTAACCTTGTGGCCAACAACCGCCGGTCAAACGACCGGCGGTTTTCATTTGGGGATGGGTTTCGTATGTTTTGAGTAGCTGCCGCTTGCGGCTTAGCGAAACAGGATTGCTTTCGTTTCGCTAAGCCGCAAGCGGCGGACGGGGGAAACATCCATGCCCGGTCCGGGGCCGATCTTGCGGGAGATTCATCGTCTGCGGCGCAACATCGCCGAATTGACGAGCGCGACCGAGAATGGTCCGCGCCAGCTCAAGGCCCAGCAAAACAAGATTGCCAAGGATGAGGAGAGCGTCAAGAAGGCCCAGGAAATCGTCAAGCAAAGCAAGGTGCACATCCACGAGAAGGAAGTCTCGATCAAGGCCACGCAGACGGAGATTGCCAAGCACGAGAAACAACTCGGCGAAATCAGCACCAAGAAGGAATACGACGCCTTGCGCAGCGAGATCGCCAAAGCCAAGGAAGGCATCCGCAAGATCGAGGATGCGATTCTGGAGCTGATGCTCGAAAGCGACGAGAAGGCGCAGGTGGTCCCGGAAGCGGAAAAGGCGGTCAAAAAAGCCAAGGAAGATCTGGTCCAATTCGAGCGCGATCTAGCGGAGAAGCTCCAGCGCTACGCCGCAGAAACGACACGGGCCGTCGAGGAGCTAAAAAAGGTCGAGGCGACGCTGCCCGACGACATCAAAATCCACTACGACCGGTTGGTCAATTTCAAAGGCGAAGAGAGCATCGCCGGCGTCGAAGGCCAGACGTGCACCGCGTGTTACACCGACGTGACGGCGCAGATGGCGAACGAGTTGCTGCGCGGCGCTTGGGTCTTGTGCAAGAGTTGCGGGCGCATCCTGTATTCGGCCCAGGGGTAATTCGTTTGTAGTGACCGGCTTCAGCCGGTCGCGCTGCCCGCATGAATGCGGTCACTACCAACAGCGCAACAAAAAACCTCTTCGTGAAATCATCATGAAGAGGTTAACGCATGACGGGGTCAGCGGCATCACTGGACGGGTTTGGCGGCAACGGGCGCCGCCGGCGCTTCCCCGGCCGGTGGTTTGCCGTGGATCGCTTCGTATACCTCTTGGCGATGAACGGGAATTTCCTTCGGGGCGACAATGCCGAGGCGTACTTTATCGCCGCGGATCTCGACCACCGTCACCGTGATGTCGTTGTTGATGACAATCGATTCGTTTTTTTTTCTGGACAGTACTAACATCGCCGCGTATCCTTCGTGGAGAGTGCCAAGTCCTGCGGTGACTGATTCCCACGCACCGAGCGACGGGCCGATTCAGGGTGCGAAGCATAGTGCGCCGGTGAAGATCCCCTTCCCCTGCAAGGAATCAGGTGAGTCTCGGCGGGTGGAACCATGGTCTGCGGCTGGGAGTAGCCATGGGGCCAAGGCGCCGCGGAGCCTCATCTATAGAAATGGTAACCGTCGCAGATTGCGCCGTCAAGTTGCGCAGCGGGCATTTGTCGCGCTTTTTCCTGGATTTGGCATGAGTCTTCTTACCAGCTGTAAAGCCGGAATGCGGCAGAACATGCCATTTTCGTGAATAATTCGCCCAAATCCCGTCTTCGCAGGGACTTTCTAGCCTTCGGAGCATGACTATTCGTCGCAAGTTGCCGATTTTCGCATTTCTGACGGGATCGAATCCTAAAAACCAACTGTCTCAACAACTCCAGCTTTCTTATTTTTTCTTGGCAATTTTCATGCGCAGCTGCAGCTGGCGTCCACAGGCAGCCGCTCCGATGAAACCGGCATCGCTGCCCAGCTGCGCGTAAACGATCTGCGTTTGCGCCGCGGGCACCGGAAACGCCAGCTGCAAAACGTGCTTGCGAATCCGCTGCAAAAAGCCGGCCCCCGCCGCGATCATGCCGCCGGCGTACACGACCATGTTGGGGTCGATCGTGTGCATCATGTTCATGGCGCCGATGGCCAGGTAGTAGGCGGTGTCCTCCACAATCTCGTCGGCCAGCGCGTCGCCCGCCGCGGATGCGTCGAAGATGTCGCGCGCGCTCAATCCGCCTTCCTTGTTCGTCAGCGCCTTGAGCGGCGATTTGGCCCCGCGCTTGCCCAGCGCTTCCAGGGCCCGCTTCACCACGCTCGTCGCGCTGGCGTAGGCTTCCAAACAGCCCCAGCGACCGCAACCGCACTGGCGCGGCTTGGTCATCTCGATTTTCATGTGCCCCAGCTCGGCGCCATGGCTGTGCTCGCCTTCGAGCACGATGTCGCCGATGATAATGCCGCCGCCCACGCCGGTTCCCAGCGTAAACAGCACCATGCTGTGCACGTCCTTGCCGGCGCCGGCCCAGAACTCGCCGAAGGCCGCGGCGTTGGCGTCGTTCTGAAACGCCGTCGGCAACTTGAATTTCTTGTGCACGTAATCGCGCACCGGCACGTTGCGCCACGGCTTGAGATTGGGCGGATCGAGGATGATGCCGGCCGGGATGTCCATCGTGCCCGGTGTGGCGACCCCAATCGCGGCGATATCGGACATCTTCAGATTGGCGGCGGCGACGGCCTGGCGGATCGATTCGCACATGCGCTCCAGGCCGAACTCCTGGCCGCGATGCGCCTCGGTGGGCAGGCTGACCGAACCGAGCGACTTGCCCGTGTCATCGACGACACCCGCTTTCATGGCGGTGCCGCCAACGTCGAGACCGACGAAGAGGGGAGTGGGCATGGGATTGCCTGAATTACCTTGCTTGCCAGTTTTCGATTGCTGATTTTCGATTTTCGATTGTTGATCGCAAGAAGGCGCCGCGCTGTATCTTGGCAATCGCAAATCGAAAATCCAAAATCGAAAATCCAGCTGGCGGGGATTCTGCATTGTTTTATAATGGGACGCTGCTTGGGAACACTGGCAAACTGCGAAGGGGCCATGGATGGTCGCGCGCTGGCATCACCGCTTCTGGCATTATCTCTTGTTGCTGACGGTCGGCGCCTGTCTGTTCCTGTGGAACCTGGGCGGCGCCAGCTTGTGGGACATCGACGAAGGCAAAAACTCCACGTGCAGCGAAGAAATGCGGCAGTCGGGCAACTGGGTCGTGCCCACCTTCAACGGCGAGCTGCGCGTCGATAAGCCCGCCCTGCTCTACTGGCTGCAAATCGCCGCCTACAACCGGCTGGGCGTCAACGAATTCGCGGCACGCCTGCCGTCGGTCCTGGCGGCGCTGGGCACCTTGCTGCTGGCTTATGAGCTGGGCCGATCGCTGTTCGGCAAAGCGACGGGATTGCTCACCGGCTTGGTGGCGGCCAGCACACCGATGCTGTGTGGGGCGGCTCGTTTCGCCAATCCCGATGCGCTGTTGCACTTCTTCACGCTGCTAACGCTGCTCATCTTTTGGCTCGGCCATCGCCATCCCACCGCGTTCTGGTGGGTCGGTCTCGGCGCTGCGACCGGGATGGGAATGCTGGCCAAGGGCCCGGTCGGTTTGGTCCTGCCGACGGCCGTCGCGTTCTTGTTTCTTGTGTGGGACGGACGGGCACGGTTGCTGCTCGATCGCCGGCTCGGTTGGGCGATGTTGGCGTGGTGCCTGGTCGCACTGCCCTGGTACGTTTGGGTCGGCGTGGATACCAAAGGCGAGTTTCTGCGCAGGTTCTTTTTGGACCACAATGCCGGGCGCTTCGGCGGCGCCATGGAAGGACATACCGGTTCGCCGCTTTATTATCCGATGGTGCTGTTCGTTGGAATGGCGCCGTGGTCGATGTTTCTGGTCGCGGGGCTTTGGTGTGCGGCTTGGTCGGCGGCAAGAAAACCCCTCACCCCCGACCCCTCTCCCCCAAGGGGAGAGGGGGGCATACAACCGCAACCCAGCCCCTCTCCTTCAAGCCAATTGGGAGGCACGATGGCGGCGTGGCGGTGCTGGGCGGCGGATCATCAACAACTCGGCCATCCCGAAGTGACGCCGCCGCCGGCTGCCGCCTATCGTTTTCTGCTGACGTGGATCGCGACCTATTTGCTCTTCTTCACCCTGGCGGCGACGAAGCTTCCCAACTATGTCTTGCCGGTCATCGTGCCCTGCGCCGTGCTGACCGCGCGCATTCTCGAACGATGGCGCAAGGGACAACTGCTCGTGCCGGCCTGGGCCTGGACGACTGCGCTGGCCGCGCTCTTGCTGACCGGCGTCGGTTTGGGCGTCGGCTTGATCGTCGCGGGCGGCGTCGGCGATTGGGCGATCCTGCGCGGACGATTCATCCCGGGACTGGCGGCCTGGGCCTGGCTTGGGGCGGCGCCGGTCCTGGGCGCGCTGGCCGCCTGGATTCTTTGGCGACAAGATCGGCGCAACGGCGTGCTCGCCTGCCTGACGTTGGCCGCCGTCGCCCTGCTCGCGCCGCTGGCCGCCTGGGGGAGTGTCGTCTTCAACGGCGTCAAACCTCCCGCCCCCTTGGTCGAGTTGGCAGGGGCGCGGCAGCGCGCAACCGATTTGCGCATCGGCGTCTGGCAGCTGGAGCATTTGCCGAGCCTCAATTTCTATGTGCAGCGCGACGTCGTGCCCTTGCAAAGTGAAAAGGAACTGCGCGGCTTATTGCGATATCCATTGCCGGTGTACGTGTTTCTGCCGGCGAGCGCCTGGGAGAAATGCCGGGCGAATACACGAGAGCTGGGACGCGCAGTGACGCGGCATCCGGACTTGTATCGGCAGGGGGAGGTGGTGGTGGTGGTCAATCAACACGTCGTTGGCCGGACACCCGCGGGAATCGCTGCGCTCATCCCGCGGCTTGACGGGCGCGAGGGCGGCTCCTAAATTACATCTTCCGGATGCAACGGAGGAAATTCGCCATGGGCCAGCGCCGTATTCGCCGCGAGCAGCGGCAGGTCGATCAAGCCGATTCACGCCGTCGCAACGGCATCGTCAAAGTGAAAGAGCACGTCCGCCGCGATGCCCGCGTGCTGGCGGCGGTCAAGCAGGGCAAGCTGCCGTATTTGCCGCACGTCATGTCGTGGCTGAGCGAAAAGATCAAGAAGCCGAGCCGGCTGATCACCCAGGACGATATCGATAAGCTGGTGAAAGCGTAGTGCTATGTCACACGTCGAATGATGGATCACAAGAGCCGCGCACGAAGTAAGCGGCTGCGAGTGGGCCGCTTACTTCGTGCGCGGCTCTTACTTCTGGCGACTCATCAATTCATGCGTGACAGAGCAGTAGGTTGTGGAAGCGCAAAACAAAACCCCTCGTTTGCACGAGGGGTTTTTTGTTGGCTTCAACGCCGCTTGCGGTTTAGCGAGATCTTGTGCTCATCGTTCCGCTAAGCCGCAAGCGGTGGAGTGAGGCGCCGCGGATCGGGCCCTTCGCTCAGGTGCGTCTCGCCGAAGCGTTCGCCGCTGCCGTCGTAGTAGAGAATGCGGTTCTCATCACCGGCCCAGACGGCGTAGTTCTTGAGGAGCCGCGGGCCCTGCACGTGGAAGAACAGGCCGCACGGTTTGCCGCGGCGCGTAATCAGCGTCAGGCCCAACGGCGTTTGGGTGGGGTCGAGCGCATCCTTCTGGCACAAGCGAATATGGACGAACTTCGTGAGGTCATCCATCGTGGGGAGACAATGGGTGTCGTTCATGCGGGGTGCTCCGACTGGAGTCAGGAGTCAGGAATCAGGAATCAGGAATCACAGGAATCACAGGAATCAGGAGTCAGCGGGCAATCGTCTTTGACTCCTGACACCTGATCCCTGATCCCTCATCGGTCCGAATGGAGCGCGACTTGTCCCGGCGGCGGCGGCAGAGCGAAAGTTCAGGGTGGGGTTCTACCAGGTGTGCAGTTGGCGCAGCGCTTCATAGACGACAATGCCGACGGCGCTGGCGAGATTGAGGCTGCGGACCCTGCCGGCCGGCATCGGAATGGTGAGTACGCGGTCGCCGAATCGGGCTAAAGTCTCGGCGGGAATGCCGCGCGCTTCGCCGCCAAACAGCAAACAGTCGCCCGCTTGATAGGCGACCTCGGTGTAGGGCCGGCTCGCATGGGCGCTGAAGACGAAGCAGCGGTCCGGAGCGTGACCCTGGGCACGGCGCCAGTCCTCGAAGTCGGCGAGCGCGGCGTGGCGGTGGAGCGTCACTGCGTCCCAATAGTCAAGCCCGGCCCGGCGCAGTGACCGTTCATCGAGGCGGAAACCGAGCCGGCCGATGAGGTGCAACGGCGATCCCGTGGCGGCGCACAGGCGGGCGATGTTGCCGGTGTTGGGTGGGATTTCGGGTTCCCAGAGTGCGACGTGGAGCATGGTGCGGAAACGGGCTTGCCGTTAGCCCGGATTGCGCACAACTCCGGAGGGCGGGTTTTCCAACCCGCCCATCCTCGCAAAAGCCGTTAATCTGGGCGGGTTGAAAAACCCGCCCTCCGGCCGTGCGCAATCCAGGTTAGAACGAGCTGGAAGAAACCCGGTTTCTTGGAGAAACCGGGTTTCTACTGAACGCAATTGGCTTTTTTTTTTTTTTTTGTGCCGTCTTCCGTTCGCGC
>Ga0080064_1000902_pt1 | contig 69191 bp, 79 predicted proteins | sample Subgrocontami54m_FD_69260 | JGI IMG/M metagenome (GOLD analysis project Ga0080064, IMG submission 69260) | Subsurface groundwater microbial communities from S. Glens Falls, New York, USA - GMW46 contaminated, 5.4 m (SPADES assembly) (version 2) ...
AAGGAGGGGCGAGGCGGGCGGAAGTAAGCGATGGTCCAGCGAGACCATCGCCTGCCACCGTTGCGTGCCAGGGCAAAGCAAGTCCACGAGGGACTTGCGGGCCTTACCATTTCCGCCAGAAATTGTAAGAGAACCTAGGTTCCCCGGGGCGACCATTGCGTTACGCAGCAACAACCGGCCTAATTCTTATTTTTTTGTTTGGCTATTTTTTTTCCCTTAAGTGGAAGTCCAGTTCCCCGGCATGGATTTGCTGCAACCGAATGTAGTCGATGGGATGGTTCACGTTCCAGCTGTTCATGTGCATAATCACGGATGCATGGCCGGCCTCGTTGGCTCTGCGCATCAGTTCCATGAGGGACCGGTTTGGGGCCGTATCGGTTTGGCGTTCGAAATGCGCCCGTGTCTCCGGGGTCAGGATGGCGGCGGTAAATGCGGGGGCGTATTTGCTTTCCTCTTTTTTCGCCAACGCCTGTTCAATGGTATAGGCGGTTTTGTGGTCCGATTCGTTGGCCGAGGAACTGATTAACTCTGCCAAAAAAAGAGTCGCTTTGCGTTGCCGGAACGTTTCGACCGCGTGGCGGATGACATCGGGTCCGAAGTAGTTGTCCCCATAGCTGAATAGAAAGGGCTGCTTTCCAACGAATTTCCGCACCTGTGGGTGGCCCATCGCCATCTTGAATACGTCCTGGCTTGGAGCCCGTTCGTGTTCGTCCTCCACGAAGAACTCATAGCGCGCTTCCGGATACATGCCTTCTTCCCGGAAACGCTGGAATTCTTCTACTTGTTGCCGCGTACGAAATACCAGTAAGAACTCACGTACGCCTTCCTTGAGCATCAACTTGATTTGATGGGCCATCAATGGTGTTCCGCCCACTTTCACGTGGATTTTTGAAGTGGGTGCCACCGTAAATCGTTTCGGAATACGGTGTTCTTGGCCTTTGAAGATCTCCTCGTAGAGCCTCTTGGCGCCGGATTGCCATTGGATTATCATTTGCATCCGTCTGGACCTGCCGCCGGCTGCGATGACCGCCCTTGGGACGACGCCTTTTGCGGAAGCCATGACCAACAAAGCGCCAATTGTCCTTTATAGCTTCTTATCCAACGAATTATCCCTATGCACCGCATCGCCTTGATGGGCCCCCGCCATGCCGGCAAGAGCTTGTTGGCCTACACGTTTCCCGCCTTCCTCAAGCACCGCCACGTGCTTCTTGCCGCCATCAACTTGGATCCGGCCGCGCACAAGCTGCCCTACGTGGCCGACGTCGACGTCCGGCACTTCTCCCGCGAAAAAGACCTCTCCGCGTTGTATCCTGCCTTGCTGCGCGACGACGTCTACCTGGACCGCACGTCGGCGCTGCCCGCCGAGATTGCCGTGCTGGATTTTGCCTCGGGCCTGGACTGGTTGTGGTTCTCCGAATTGCCGGATTTCTGCGATGCCGCATGGCTGGTCACGCCCGACTTGGCGCCGGCGTCTTTACTGAACGCGGTTTCCGAACGCTTGGACGTTCCAGTGCTCAACGTGGTGAATCAACGCCGGCTGCTGGCTTCCGATCAGAAGACGTTGTCGGCGTTTTCCGTCCCCGCCCGCGCCCGAAAAGACACGGTGTTCGTCAACGCGTGGGAGCGCGACGGTTTTGACGCCTTGGCCAAACACGTCGGCCCGTTGCCGCAAACGGCTTAAAAGGCGCTTTTCCCTTTCTTTGCTTGGTCCATTCATGACGCCTGCATCTAAGCCGTTGGTCATCTCGCTGGGGGGTTCTTTGTTGAACCAACCCGGCTACGCCGCTTCCTTTACCGCCGTGCTGACGCCGTTTCTGTCCAAACGCGCGTTTGCCGTAGTAACGGGCGGCGGCCAAAAGGCGGCCCAATACGCCGAAGCGGCCCGAAAACGAACGGGAAGCGAGTTCTATGCCGATTCGGACGCCATCGAAGCCACGCGCGAGAACGCGGTCGGCTTGAAAAAAGCGTTCGGGACGCTGGCGTATTCCAAGATCATCACGCACCCGCTACAGGCCGTGGCCGCGTTGAAGAAAAAGAACCTCGTGTTGTCCGGGGGCTTCTTGCCGGGCATCACCACCGACGCTTGCAGTGTCCTGGTGGCGGAAAGCCTAGGAGCGGACCGCGTCATCAACGCTTCGCGCATCGATGGCATCTACGACATGAATCCGTCCGAATCCAAGGACGCGCGCCGCTTTGACCGCCTCACGCACGCTCAATTGGTCGAGTTGGCCAGCCGGTTCGACCAACGGACGGCCCGCACGAACTTTGTCTTCGACGTGGTGGCCGCGAAGCTTGCCGCTCGTTCGAAGATTGCGGTTGACTTCGTGGACGGCCGCGACTTGAACCAGCTGAAGGCGGCGATTGAAGGCAAGGCGTTTGAAGGCACGCGCGTGCGCTAAACGGTCCTTTGGATATTCTGATTTCATTCAAGGAACTGGTGCCAGGCCTGTCGCCGATCCAGCGTCAGTTGGTCTTTTTCCCAGACGACATCGACCAACGTGGGGTTTTCGTCCGTTCGCGTTGCTCCGAGTTTTTCAACCAAGTGCCTGGCCCATCTTTTGTTCTCGATGGATTGAAGGTGAACTTGTCTGCCTCCCCGTTGGCATACTTCTTTCAATGCGAGGGCGATCAGGCGGCTTCCAATACCTTCCGAGGGGTGATTGACGATCGTGATCTGTTGCTGGCTGCCCATGTCGAATTTGGAATGGTGGGACTCGAGGCGGAATACGCCCGGTTCATGCTCCATGACCCATCGGTCGGCGATGATGCCCGCTTTCGTACGGGCCTGCAGTACGATGCAGCGGCTGCCTTTGGTCGGCATCTTGTAAATGGCTACCGGTTCGCTGGATTTAAGCCGGCCTTCCCACAGCAATTCGTCCATCGTTTTATTGCCTTCTGTTTTCTCTTTTTTTCAGGTTTCCCATTCCAGGTTGATGGACTTGTACTTCGCGAGGTAGATGATGACGGCGCCGGCCAGCACCGCCGCGATGAGCATGGATTCGACGTCCCACGCACCGAACAACAAGACGAGGCCGAGGATCAGGCTGAAGGCCCAAATCGTCTTGTTCGACAATGCTTCGTGCAGTTCGTCGGCGGGCATAGTGATATTGCGTTTTGCCTTGCTTAAATCCGCGCGGTTACTCGTCGGGGTCGTGCTGTTGGCCCAGTAGGTATTGGAGACTTTCGTGCGCGCGGTGGAGCCGGGATTTCACGGTGCCCATGCTGATGCCTAGTTTTCCGCCACTTCCTCGTAGGGTGTTTGCTTGCCGTCGCTCCTGGAAAAGTAACGCTCGCGCAAAATCCGTTGATGGTCGTCGGAAAGCTGACGTATCGCCGCGTGCATCTCGCCGTGGTTTTTGGTTTGAGCGGGGTCTTGCATTGTCGATGGGATTTCGTGCAGGGCCGATTCGTTCCGTCTTGTCTTCGTTCGTATGTGGTTGACCGCCTCGTTGAACGCCACTTTCCAGGCCCACGTGGTGAATTGCCCGCTTCCCTGGTATTGGTGTAACTTCTGCCAGATGTTGACGTGCGTTTCCTGCGTCACGTCGTCGGCTTCCGCTCCCGTGAGCCGGGCGGCGCTTATCGCGCTTTTGATGTGGTTCTTCGCAAGTTCCAACAGTGCTTCGACGGCCGCCTTGTTCCCGTTTTGTCCATGCTGAACCAGGAGGTCTTCGATTTTCCTCAACTGGTGCCATCGAAGTTCATGCAGGTTTTCCGGAAGCGGGTCCAGCGTCGCCTCCCTCATCTTTTCTTGATTGTCTTGCATTTCTCTGCGTTTTTTTTCTTTTTCCAAGATTCCGTTGATTCCCTTTTCGAATTGACGGTCCGAGTACCACAGCTGGCTTTTCACGCGTTCTAACGTTAATGGGTTTTGCAATGTATGGTTGATTTCGTGGATGCGTGCCGCTCTTCGTGCCAATTTTTCCGGCGAAAGCCGGTCAAAGTGTTCCCACCGGCTTAACTCCGGATGGAATGCGTCGTGCGCTTGCGGATTCGTTTCGTGAAGTATCCCCAGCGTCCGCTTGATTTTGGATTCATTGGGCTCCTGAACACGTCCCATGGGCTTGGTTCACGCCTGTCCGGATGGGGTGGGTGCGGCGGACGGGTCGTGTCCGGACGACCCGTTTCCGGCTTTTCGTGCGTAACCGATTTTCCGTGCGGATTCCTTGAGCGCTTCGATGGCCGGCAATTTCTTTCCCTGCAGCATGTCCAGCAAGGCGCCGCCAGCGAGGGAGACGTGGCCGAATTTCTTGAACGCGAAGTCGAACTTCTGCAAGGCGGTGATGGTGTGCCCGCCGCCCAGCAAGGTGAATGCCTTGGTGTCCATCATGGCCTGCAGTACCAGGCGGGTGCCCCGCTCGAAGGCCTTCTGTTCGTACGCGCCCAGCGGGCCTTTGAGGTACACGGTCTTGGCGGCCTTGATGTGGCGGGCGTAGGCGTGTGCCGTGTTGGTGCCGATGTCGAAGACGTTCTGCTGCAAATCCGGTAACTCCTCAAGTTTGACTTCCACCCGGATGCCGTGCTCGTCGGCATACGCGAAGTCGCCCGGCACGTCGATTTTGTCCTCGAATTTTTTCACCAGTTCCTGGACTTTCGGCATATAGGCCAGGTAGCCTTGGTCCTTGAGCCATTGCTCTTTGCGGCCCAGTTTCTTGCCTTTGGCCATCAAGCACAGTTCGCCCAGTACGCCGGAGGTGAGAATCATGTCGGCCTGGTCGTGTTCCAATGCGTACGCCATCAAACCCAACGGCTCGTCGGGTTTTCCGCCACCCAGCAGCTGGACCACGGGCTTTTGCGCATGCGAGGTGGCTTTCTGCACGGCGTGGTATTCGTGCTGCATCACGCGGCCGGCATACGATGGCAGGGTGTGGGTAAACCCCATCAACGACGTCTGGGCCCGGTGGGCGGCGGAAAACGCGTCGTTGACGAAGACGTCGCACACGGAGGACAATTCCTGGACGTAGAGGGCTTTTTCAAACGGCGTCTTCTTGCCGTCGAGGTTTTCTTCCGCGTACATGCGCACGTTCTCCAGCAGGAAGACTTTGCCGCCCGACATCTTGCGGATGGCCGCCAAGGTGGTCTTTCCGGACAAATCGGGCACGTATTTGACTTTCTTCCCCACGTGCTTGCTCAACAGGGCGGCGTGCTGTTCCAAGCGCGTGAAGTCCTTGTCGCCGGCGCGGCCTTGGTGGGCTAGGATCACGACTTTGGCCCCTTTTTCGGACAATTCAGCGATGGTGCGGCCGTGGGCTTCGAGCCTTTCGGAATCCTGAATGCGGCCGTTCTCGATGGCCGCATTGATGTCGACGCGGACCAGGACTGTTTTGCCGGCGGGGTCGAAGTCGTCCATGGTCAAAAAGTCGTGGGAAGTCATGTGGATCACGATTCAGGCGGCTTTGCGTCGCATCGGCCCTTTCATCGTTACTCCTGGATTCCGGGTTGCGATGCGGGCTTTTGTCGGCTTTCCAGGGGTCCATCGGCTTTTTTGGCCCGTTGGGTTCCAACGCGCCGCGGGTCTTGCGTTTGCCATTCCGGGAACCGCTCTGCCTTGGACGATGGCGTCGTGCAGTTGCTGGCGGTGTTGGGCGGCCCACAGCATCCACGTCAGCTCATTGCTTCCGATGATCACGCGGTTGCGCTCCTCGCGGACGTTGATGCCTTGGCGCAGCAACTTAAGCGTCTGGGGGTGCGCCATGATGGCATCGTGGATGCGGCGGGCGTGTTCGAGCGCTTGTTCTTCCTTGAAGGCTTTTTTCAAATCCGCTTCCAGATGGGCGTGGGTGTAGCGTTCCTTGAGCAATTCGATCCGGGCTTCCCATCGTGCCTGCGCTTGTTCCGCTCGCAGCTCAAGAAACGGAAGCAGGCTTCCGCGTTGGAAACTGGCTTCCACCACGGGCTTTTCCGCTTCCATGCGTTCAAATTCGGTCTGGCGGGCAAGCTCGATGCGTTGGCTGCGGTTCCACTGGTGCAGCCGCTCGACTTCGTTCACCGTTTCCTGCCGGCCTTTTTCGCGGCGGCCGTACAACGGCATGAGTCCTTCCAGGCGGGGTTTGTTCATGGGACCGGTATTACTCCGAAAACGGATTAATAGCTTGCGTTGGAGTCATGCGGGCGGCTGACTCTCCGCCTTCTTGGTGGTTTGGATATAGTCATGGTCGGCAAAGAGGACTTTGCCGGCTTCCATGACCAAGAAACCGACGGCTGCCGCGGCGAAGATGTATGCCCAATCGATGGGCGACAGGGCGACGGTGCCGAAAAGGACTTGCAAAGGCGCCCAGTGCACCACAAGGACCTGGATGGCAAATGAGGCCCACACGCCCAAGGTGAGGTTGAGGTTGGTCAACGGGTTGATTTTGGCAAACGGGTAGTTGGAACGCGAAGAAACGACGGCGAACAACTGGAACATGACCAAAGTGGTGAAGGCCACGGTCTGGGCCTTGGCCGCGTCGGTGGCCTCGTATTGGGTGAACATGAACAAGGTGCCGAGTGCCATGACGGCGCCGAACAACAGGATGGACCCGATGGCGGCGCTTGTCAAGGGCGGCATACCCGGCTTGCGTGGCGGTCGGTCCATGATACCTTTGTCGGCCGGCTCGGTCCCAAGGCCCAATGCCGGAAAGTCGTCCGTCAGCAGGTTCATCAACAAAATCTGCAGCGGCAAAAGCGCCAGTTTTCCGAACAAAAAGAGGGCTAGGAAGACGGACAGGATTTCGCCGGAGTTGCAGGACAGCAGGTAGCGCGTGGATTTGAGGATTTTGTCGTAGATGTTGCGGCCTTCCTCCACGGCGTTGACGATGGTGGCGAAGTTGTCGTCCACCAGTTGCGCGTTGGCCACTTCTTTGGCCACGCCCGTACCCGTTCGGCCCATGGCGATGCCGATGTCGGCGCGTTTGAGGGCCGGTGCGTCGTTGACGCCGTCGCCGGTCATGGCCACCACGTCGCCGTTGCGCTTGAGCGATTCGACGATGCGGAGCTTTTGGATGGGTAACGCCCGGGCAATGATGGCCACGCGTCCGATGCGGGCGTCCAATTGCGCGTCCGTCAAATCGTCCAGCTGTTCACCGCTCAAGACATCCTGGCCTTCCTGGAGCAGGCCAATTTGTTTGCCGACGGCCACGGCCGTGACGGCGTGGTCGCCGGTGATCATCATGACGCGGATGCCGGCTTTCCGGCAGCGCTCCAACGCGGAGGCGACTTCCTCGCGCGGCGCGTCCATCATGCCGACTAGCCCGACGAAGACCAAGTCGTTCTCGGTGTCTTTCAGGCCGGTTTTGCTGCCCAGCGGTTTGTAGGCCAGACCCAGCACGCGCAAGGCCCTTTTTGCCATGGTGTCGTTGGCCTGTAGGATGTGCGTGCGTTCGTCGTCCGACAAGTCCCGTGCCGCGCGTCCGTCCCAGGCGCGCGTGCATTGCCGCAAGAGCAGGTCGGGTGCGCCCTTGACGTACGCGTAGCGTTTCCCGCTTTGGTCTTGGACCTGGACGCTCATGCGTTTGCGGTCCGAATCGAACGGCCACTCCTGCAACCGGGTGCAGCCATCCGTGGCTATCCCGGCTTTTTTGGCGAGGACCACCAACGCCCCTTCCGTCGGGTCGCCGTCGATGACTGATTTTTCGTCCTCGTACACGAGCCGGGCGTTGTTGCAAACGGCGCCGATGCGCACCAGCAATTCCTGCGTTGCCGGCGTCATGGCCGGTTCGGCTTTGATGCGCCCTTCCGGGTTGTAGCCGGTGCCGGTGACGTCCGCCCATGCGCCGGCGGCGTAGAGGCGCGTGACGGTCATCTCGTTCTTCGTCAGCGTGCCGGTCTTGTCTGAACAGATGACGGTGACTTCGCCCAGGCTTTCGGCCGCGGCCAGCTTCTTGACCAGCATGTTTTTTTCGGCCAGGCGTTGCGCGCCGAGGCTGAGGCTGACGGTGACGACCAAGGGCAGTGAGTTGGGGATGGTCGAGACGACCAAGGTCAAGGCAATGAGCAGGAGTTGTTCGGGCCCAAACTGGCCGCTGGCCAAGGCAATGACCACGATGCCGGCGATCATCACGCCCACCAGCACGCCGATTTGTCCGATGAGCGCGTTGAACTTGCGCTCCAATGTGCTGGGCTCCTGCTTGGTCTGTTGCAGGCTGTGGGCAATCTGGCCCAGTTGGGTCTTCATGCCTGTGGCGGTGACGACGGCGGTGCCTTTGCCGTACGCCAAGACGGTGCCGGAAAACACCATGTTCTTCTGGTCGCTCACGCGCACGTTGGCTTTCAGCGCAGCCGTATTCTTTTCTGACGCCTGCGACTCACCCGTGAGCGACGATTCATCCGCTTTGAGCAGGATGGACTCCATCAATCGCGCGTCCGCAGCCACTACGTCGCCTTCTTCCAGCACCAGCACGTCGCCGGGCACGACCTGGCTTGCCGGCACGTGCCTTCTTTCGCCGTCGCGCCGCACACGGCACTCGGGCGCCGCGATTTTTTCCAAGGCTTCCAACGCCCGTTCGGCGCGGTATTCCTGGTGGAATCCCAACAGGACGTTCAGCACGATGATGATGCCGATGCCGAAAGCTTCCAATGCTTCGCCGATAACCAGGCTCAAGGCGCCGGCGGCCATCAGCAAAAGAATCAGGGGATTGCGGAATTGGCTGGCCAGGATCCCAAATGGGCCGTCGTGCTTCTTGTGCTGCAACTCGTTCGGCCCGAACTGTTTCAGGCGCGCGTCGGCTTCGGCTTGGGTCAACCCGTCCGTGGAGGTTTCCAGTTCACGCAAGACGGCGGCAATGTCGCTGGCATGGGGCAACGGCATGAGGGGATGTCCTACAATCAACGGTTGCGCTCTATTTATTGGCCGTCGGCGGCCGTGCGGCATCATTTAAATGGCGGCTTGGGCACCGATTTTTTCGCCCATTTTTGGGCAAGTGCAATCCAAATGGATCTGGTCATCAAATCCACCGGCGCGCTCTTCTTGTTGCTAGCCTGGGCCGGCCTGATTCCCTTCGAACAATTGCTGATCACCTTGGTGGCCGGTTACCTGCTTTTGGGAAGCGACATCGCCTTGGCCGGTCCGCCGGTTTACTGATGTTTTGGACCCGGTTTTATGGCGCGAGCGGAATTCGCTTTCACTCTTTTTTTGCTTTCCTTTTCCTCTCCCGGCGTCTTCATTTCTTTTCTTTGTGGAAGAAATTCAGGAAACCGTTCTCATCCAACCACGCCAACGTCGCGGTAGGGATGAAGTCGAAGCCCGGCAGGATTTCCTCGGCAAAGGCCAGGAACGTGTACCCGTCCCGCTTGTACAGCCAACCTACGGCCAACGCCGACAAGGGCGCCCATAGGAAGTCGAGGAATTCGCCCATGGCCAGCGTCAGCAACCCGAAGGCATCCAACGCGAGGCTCACGGCCAGCTTGAGAAAGCGGTTCACGAAGAAACAACGCGGCTTCCGGATTTATGGATTTGGGCGACCGGTCCGCATTCACCGGCGGTAGACGATCTTGGGCCGCGTCGAGGACGCCGGCGCGCTTGGGGACGTCCGGTTCGACGCTCGGCCGAGGCCGCTTTTGCGTTCGAACCAGAAGATGCCGATGGTGGCCATCGCGTTGGTCAGAATCAAGACGGTGAACACGGTTTCCTGCAAGTACGGCACCACGACGCCCATGGCCGCCGGCATACCGGCCAGGACAGCGGCGGCGAGGCCCCGAGGACTCATGACTGTCATGAGAAAGGTGTACGGTCGCGTGTGGCGCGCCCAGGCCGAAAACACGCGGACGGCTACGAAGCGTCCGGCCAGAACGGCCAAGAATATCAGGAATGAGACGCCCAACACGCCGAGGGTGAGTTGGTCCAGGTTCAGGATGACGCCGAGGTAGACGAAGAAGAACGTTCGGACGAAAAACGAGATTTCGGAATGGAACGTGCGCAGCGACCCTTCGAACTCGATGGGTTTTTGGTTCCCGTCCAGCAGGCGCTGCAATTGTTTGGAACTGCCCATGATCAGGCCGAACAACAAGACGGCGATGGCGCCGTTGGCCTTGACCGATTCGACGGCCGCGTACAGCATGAACATCATGGCCAACGTCAGCATGTAGCCGAACGGTTTTTCATGGAAATGCGCCATGACTTTGAGCCAGACTAAGCCCGTGATGGCGCCGGCGGCCGCGGCGATGGTGAAGGCGCCCAGGATGCTGTTGGACACGCTTTGCAGGTTCACGCTGTTGGTGGCCATCACGCCGGTCAAGGCGATGGCGCCCACGATGGTCAGCGTGTCGTTGATCGCCGACTCCAGGCTCAACAAGGTCTTGACTTCCATGCTGACGCTCAAGCGCGCCACCACGGCGATGACGAAATTGCTGGCCGTTCCGCCCAAGATGACGCCCAGCAACAAGGCATGCAGGAAATTCCAGCCGACCAAGTAGGCGGCGGCCGTTGCCGCGATTACCGCGGCGACAAACGTCATCAGGGTGAACAGCGTGGCCGGCGCCAATTCGCCGAGGACCTTGAACAAGTTGAGGTTGAGGCCGCCGTCAAAGAGGATGATGACCAGCGCCAACGCGCCGAAGAAAGGCGCCAACGGGGTCAAAAACGCCGGGTCGGCCACCTTCAATACCGGTCCCAACAGCACGCCCAGCAGCATGAGCAAAAGCACGTCGGGAATCTTGGTGCGTTCGAACAAGTAGTTGCCCAAGAAACCGGCCACGATGATGGCGCCGATTAGGAATATACTGATTTCGACCATAAGGATGCATTCGTTTCGCGGCCGGACTATTTTAGCCTTGCCGGCGCCACCAGAAAATCGCCACCGTCAGGCTCAGGAAACTGCCCATGGCAAAGACCCATGTCCAAGGCAACGCGGCGGTCTGCACTGATGCGTCCGCATTGGTTTCCGAAGGCGCCGGCACGGCTTGCGCTTGGACCGTGCCGCTGGGTTGCGGCGTGGCGGACGGCGTTCCGAATGCCGGTGCACTGGCACTGGTGGCGTCAACGGCCAACGATTTTTCCGACGCTGGGGCCGCGGTATCCATGGCACGGCCCTGCGCCAGCTCTGGCAAGGCTCCGTAATCCGCGGCCGCTGGGGCCATCGGCGGTTCTTGGATCCACGTGATGGCCGACGCCAAAAGCAGGAACAACGAGACGGCTAGCATCAGGTAGACGGGTTGGCGATCCGGCGTGACGAGGCTGCGACCCGCGGCCGACAGCCGGTAATACGCCCATTTGGCCTTTTTTTCTTTTTCCACCAAGCCGGCTTGCACCAACTTGTGCATGTGTTCGTCCGTGGCCTGGACGCTCAAACCGGCTTCCTCCGCCAACGAGCTTAAGCTGCGGGGTTTGACGCCGAGCTTCTTTAGCAGCGTCACGCGGGTGGGCGATGAGAGGGCTTTGAACGCCCGCGCATCCAGTTGGACGGCCATACGATAGGTTTGGACTCGGACAGACTTAAAAACGGGCTTGTTTTTTTCAGGGTTTGCCTTGCATGCCGTTGCGGTCATCGGGGCCGGTGCGCGTGGTCGAATCGCTGCGCTCCTTGCCGGTTTCCCGTCGTGGTGCGGATGTGTCGGATGCCGCCGGCTGGCCATTTTCGAAAACGGCGGTTGTTCCATTTCCGTTTGCCTTTGGAAATGAAAGGATGGGGCTTGGTAGCTACCTCGTTCGTCATCGTTGGCTTACTCAGACTGGGACGGTTTCTTCATTGCCCCATGTTCTTAATGGAGGTCTCGGCTGAAAAAGGCGCGCAATATTCTTTTAGGAATATTTTTTTGAATATTTATTCTTTAAATCGTTTCGCATGTTCAGGCGCGCCGTGGCCGCCATCCGCCCCCTCCGCAACCCTATTATGGTTGCAAACGGATGATGTTTGCATGACGTCCAAACGACGCAAACGGACCGACGTGCAAGCCTGCCCCGCATGCGGCTCCGCCAGCCTGGATTCTTCCTACGGCCCGGCCGACCCGGTAATGGCCGGCACCAACCTGGGCTTGCTGACCTGCGGCCAATGCGGCCGTTGCGTCGTACCCATCCGTTTTTCCAGCGAAGCTCAGCGTGCACGCTTCGAAAAGACGCAGTCCAACTCGTCCCATGCCGCCCTCCGATCGGACGCGGCTGACCCGACGCCCGGCGTCGGTCTTGCACGGATGGATGCCGTTGTCAGCCTGGTCTTTTCGGTCCTGATGGGGGCCGGACTTTTCTTCATGGGCCAGCCCATTGCCGGAGGCGTGCTGTTGCTGGTCGGGCTCCTTTTCAGTCTGTTCTTCCTGCGTCGCTGACTCCGGCTTCACGGTTTGCTATATTAATTCCGATTGCGTGTTGCCTCATGTTATGGCTGAAGAACTGAGCCTTCCGTTCGGCCCGTGGACTCGACTTGCCTCCGCCCAATGGACGGGCCACCCTTTGAGCGTGTACGTCAACGCGGAAAACATGGTCATGCTCACCGTTTTTGACAAGTCTGAGAAGAACATCAACGGCATGCTCGTGTTGCTCAAGAAACCGCTGCTGGTCGAAGGCAAGACGGACGCCTTTGCCGCCACACAGCAACGCGAATTGACGCTCATCGAGAAACTGTCCGCCGGCCGTCACGTCAAATACCTCCTGTTGGAATCCACGCCCTACTACGTGCCGTACACGCAAGCCGACTTGATCAAGGTCATCCAACGCCAGTACGCCGAAATCACGGGCCTGACCAAAGTCGTCTTCAGCGCCTCCGCGTCATTCGACTTCAAGGTCACCGAACTGCACCCCCACGACGCCCAGACCGAAGCGCTTTTGGGCGACCCGTTCACCTTGTTCGCCCTTTCCAGCATCACGCCGTCCGAATCCGTCGCCGTTCCGACCAACCGCCGCATGGCCCGCCTGGTCCTGGGCATCGACGCCGCGGGCCAACCCGTCGACGTCCCGCCGGCTGACATGGCCAAGACCGCCGTGCTCGGCGCGACGCACGCCGAACGCCTCGCGGCCATCACCGCCCTGTCGGAAGCGGCCCTTTCCGCCGGCCTGCCTTGCTTGGTATTCGACACCACGGGCGCTTTTGCCGGCTTGGGCACGCTGGGCGAAAAACCCCGCAACCTCGAGAAATTCGGCCTGTCCTTTCCCACCACGGCCTACGCGTTCAAGACCTATACCTTGGGCCAAGGCCTGCTGATCGATTTGCGCTTCGTCCCGCTGGACGCCTTCGAAACCGCGTTAGGCCTTTCCAACAAGGACGTGCATGCCGTGCTGGAACGCGTCTTCGCCCAGGCCTCTAACTTGGATGACTTGATCCAGCGGGCCGAGACCATGCCCGAAGCCAAGCCCGCGACGCAATACGCCTTGCGGAAAGCCGCACGCGCCTTGCGCGCGCTACAGAAAGCCCATCCGGCCACCTTCGGCAAGAACACGTTCTCCGAAATGAACGCGCCGTGGGATTCCGGATCCAAGGTCTTTTACGTTGACTTGCGAGGAAAGGACGCGGCGCTGATCGAACTGTGCGCCCTCTCGCTCTTTTCGCCCCTGCAGGCCGCGGACCGCTCCACGCCGTCGGTCCTGGCCGTATTCGACCGGCCGGCATCCCGGCTGTCCGCGCGCATCCAGTCGGCCATCCCGCCGTGCGTCGCCCTGGCGTTGGGTGCGGACCACGAAGCCGACCTGCGTTTCATCCCGAGTCTGGAGCTGGATGTGTTGGGTAACAATGAGGCCGTGGTGGCCATGCCCCACCGCGATAAGAAACGCATCCAATTGCGCCCCCTCATGACGCGCGCGTCGCAACCGGTCCCGCTTAAATAATTTTTCTTGAGTTTAGTTCACTTTCGTCTTTGCCGGTCCAGTAGCTAGAGGATTTAGTGTTCGATTACCGCGTCCGTTAGGCTTCTTCGGCATAGGGGCAGCTTGATTTTTTGAATTGAGCGGCAAACCCCCGGGGTCCTTTTCCAGTTCCGACTTAAAACGTTTGGGTATTCCCGATTCCGGTGTCGTTCATTGAGAAAATCAATGACTGTGTTCATTGCGCCGTTTGGGTCATGGGCGATGCGGGTTGTACTGCAAGCGGCGCCAGCAATTCGGACTCTTCCGGTAACGGTGTACCGTCCATTACCCGGATGAATATTTCCCCGAAGAAACGGTCCTGCCATGCGTGGATCTTGTGTTCCTGCACCAGATGCAACACCGGCAGGAGGTGGCGGGCAATCTGCTCGGCCGAACGCTCCTCCAACAGGTTGGAAAACAGCACGATGCCCTCGGCATCCTTCAAGCTGACGACCTTGTCGTAGATCTTCTGCATCTTCTGGTCCATGTCCAGTTCCGGCACTTCGATTAGAAGCGGCGGCAAAAAAGCGCGGGGTGGAGGCGTCTTGCGTCCCTTGCGGATGACGTCTTCCAACGACTTCATCAACTCGTCCAGCGTCATGCGCCGCCGCCGCGGCCGGTTCACCCGGAAGACCAATTCCGGCAACACTTCGTCCCGCAACGCCGTTTCCTCGAACGTGTCGGCTTCGGGTTCGTCCTCGACCGTGAGGTTTTCGGACTTGAACCGCAGCAAAAGCGCCGCGGCCAGCACGACGTTGGCCGGCACGCGCAAGTCCATGGACTGCATGCCTTTGATGAGCGCCAGGTATTTCTGGGCGACGATGCCCACGTCGATGTCCCACGGGTCCATCTGCTCGGTGGACACCAATTCAATCAATAGTTCCTTCCACGTCGGCTGCACGACAAAATTGACGATGTCCATGGGGGTGGGGACTCTTTTCGGGGTGGGGCTGGAATTCCCGGAATTGTGGGCCGTCAGAAGTACGGTTTCCCTCTATAAATAGCCTCCGAAAACCGAAGGCATCGAAATGCGGCCCGAGAATGGATTCGCCCGTGTCGCGTGCTTTCTTTCCGTTTCCTTGGTTTTGCTTCCCCTTTCTTTTTCCAAACGGCGCCCAAACGTTTTTTTACGGGTGTCGCCTTACTCGTCCATCATGCTCGCATCCGTCGTCGTGCCCACCCTCAACGAAGAATCCAACCTCGAGCGCTGCCTCGCGTCGCTGCGCAACCAGTCCTTCTTGCCCGACGAAATCATTGTGGCCGACGGCGGAAGCACGGACGGCACCGTATCCATCGCCCACACCTGGGCCGACACCGTCGTGTACGAGAAAAAGCGCACCATCGCCGCCGGCCGCCAGGCCGGTGCCGACGTCGCGACCGGCCGCTGGCTCGTCTTTGCCGACGCCGACGCCTATTATCCGCACGACTGGCTCTTGGACTTGCTGCGCCCGTTTGCGGAAACCGACGTGGCCTGCACGCACGGCAAGGTCCTCTTGGATGATGCCAATCGCTTCGAACACTTCGTTGCCGACCGCGTCGCGCCCAAGTTCTTCCGCACCGCGCTGGAGTTGGGTTATCCGTCCGGCGCCGGGTCCAACTTGGCCATCCGCGCCGACGTCTTCCGCAAGATCGGCGGCTTCAACACCGACTTGGTGACGGCCGAAGACGTCGACTTGCAACGCCGGGCTTTGTCGCAGGGCCGCAACGTGTATGTCGAGGACGCCGTGGCTTTCATCTCTGCCCGCCGCCTCCGCTCGTGGGGCTATCCGAAGTTCGTGGGCTTCCACGTCCAGAACTGGGTGCAGTACGCATTGGTGCGCAAGCCCTTCCGGCAATACGAAGCCGTCCGTTGATCTTCAAAACTCTTTTTAACTACCTCCGGTTTACTTGGAGGTATGTCCAAAGAATTTGACGCTTTTCAGCGTGACGTCAGGAATTTGCTTGAAAATGTTCGACAAAGATCCGGTGAGGTTGCTCCCAACGAGATACTCTTCAATAGCACAGTCAAGGGAAAACTTCCGCCCGCAGGGAAAAAGGACATTAAATTGAGCATCAGTTTGGGTTTTCCTAAAAATCCGGCACCGCATCCAGATGCTGAATTTTTAAAAGACGAATTGAATGCTCTTCTTGCCTCGCATGCAGTTTCCCTTCAAAATGTTCATGGCTTAACACTCACATTGTCTCAGCCAACTTTTTCGAGCGGGTCCGGTTTGATTCGCCTTACCCTTCCAAGGAATCATGAAGGCTCGGAAAACCAAAGACGAGCTACTTTTGAGCACATGAGAAAGTTCGAACTTATGGTAGAGCCATTTGCCACTCCTTCGCATTTCACATTCGTCCCGCGCCGCCGACCGGTTTAAATATCTTCCGGCGCAATATAGTGTTTGCAATCCTGAATGCCTTCCGCGTTTATTGTTTAACCCATTGCGGTAAGGCCGTAATTCAAAAAGGTCTGATACTTATGGCTGATTTTACCAAGGAGCCCTTGAAAGGAACCACCACCGTCGGCGTCACGTTCAAGGACGGCGTCGTGCTGGCCGCGGACAAACGCGCCTCGATGGGCAACTTCATCGCCGGCAAAGGCGTGGACAAGATCCACCCGGTGGCCGACAAGATGGCCATCACCTTGGCCGGATCCGTGGGCGACGCGCAGACGCTGGTCCGCGTATTGCGCGCGGAACTGGAACTGTACAAGTACGCCAAGGGCTCGCCCATGTCCGTCAAAAGCGCCGCGACGCTTCTGTCCAACATCCTGCAAGGCAACAAGTATTTCCCCTACTACGTCCAGCTGGTCATCGCCGGTTACGACGAACAACCCCAGCTGTACGACTTGGATCCCTTCGGCGGACTGATTCCCGAAAAGTACACGTCCACCGGCTCCGGCTCGGTCACGGCGTACGGCTACTTGGACGCGCATTTCAAGGAAAGCATGGGCGAGGACGAAGCCGTCAAGCTTGCCGTCAACTCGGTCCACGCCGCCATGAAGCGCGACTCGGCCACCGGCGAAGGCATCGATGCCCTCGTGATCACGGACAAAGGCGTCAAGCGTCTGCCCATGCAAGTGGCCACCGGCCTGTTGAGCGCGTAAATCGCATCCCGTCCTTTCGTCTTGATTTTTCTTCCCACGTCCCCCATTTTTGCGGGTTTTGCATTTGGATTCGGTCAACCTTTTTGAAATTCGAAACGATGTCCGCCGCAAGGCCCCCTAGTCTCCGGAGTGAACTTTTATGGATTTGAAGCAGATGCAGGAAGCCGTCCAGCAAGTCTTGCCGCCGGCCTGTGAACTGACCAAGATCGAGTTCGAAGGACCCCAGGTGGTCATCTACGTCAAGAACATCCAGGCGTTCTATTCGGATGAGAACCTCATCACCAAGATCGCCTCGAAAGTCCGCAAGAAAGTGCTGTTGCGCGTCGACGCGTCCGAACTGATGCCGCCCTCGCGGGGTTTGGACAAAGTCAAGTCCATCATTCCGGCCGACGCCGGCGTTCAGGACATCAAGTTCGATCCCATCTTCCACGAAGTCGTCATCGAGGCCCTCAAGCCCGGCCTCGTCATCGGCAAAGGCGGCTCGGTCCTCAAGCAGATCGTCCTGAACACGGGGTGGTCGCCCCGCGTCCTGCGTTCCCCGACGTCGCCGTCGGAAGTCGAACGCGCCATCCGCAACAACGTCCTCGCGTCATCCGAACAGCGCAAGAAATTCCTCTCCGCGTTGGGCAAGAAGATGGTCATCCCCGCAGGCTCCTGCGACTGGATCAAGATCACCATGCTCGGGGGCTTTCGCGAAGTCGGCCGCACGTGCATGCTGCTGCAGACGCCCAAGAGCAACGTCTTAGTCGACTGCGGCATGAACACCGACACCTCGGACGCCACGCGTGCCTACCCGTATTTGAACGCCATGAACCTCGCGTTGGAACAACTGGACGCCGTCATCCTATCCCACGCGCACTTGGACCACTGCGGCTTCATCCCCTACTTGTACGCATACGGATACGAAGGCCCCGTCTATTGCACGCCGCCCACGCGCGACTTGTCCGTCCTTTTGCAACAGGACTGCCTCACCGTCATGAACGCCGAAGGCAAAGGCTGCCCTTACGGCGAGAAAGACATCAAGAAACAATTGTCCCATATGATCGTGCGCGATTACGGCGAAGTCACCGACGTGACGCCGGAAATCCGCTTCACCTTCCACAACGCCGGCCACATCCTGGGCTCCTCGCAGGTCCACCTGCACATCGGCGAAGGACTTCACAATTTGGTCTTTACTGCCGACATCAAGTACGGCCGCACCTCCCTGTTGGATCCGGCTGACACGCGCTTTCCGCGCGTCGAAACCATGCTCATCGAAGCGACGTACGGCGGCCGCAACGACTTGCTGCCCCGCTACGCGGATTGCGAGGAACGCATCGCCCAGATCGTCCGCGAGACCGTGGCGAATCGCGGCAAGGTGCTGATCCCGGTGTTCGCGGTCGGACGCGCGCAGGAATTGATGGTTTCGCTTGAAAGCAAGATTTCCGGCGAGAACATCCCCGTCTACATCGACGGCATGAGCAAGGAGGCGTCGGCCATCCACACGGTGTACCCCGAGTATCTCAAGCGCAACGTGCAGCGCCGCATCCTCCAGAACAACTCGCCTTTTGACAACCCCATCTTCAAGCACGCCACCAGCAAGGAACGCAAGAACATCGCGGAAAGCGAAGAGCCCTGCGTCATTCTGGCGCCGTCCGGCATGTTGTCCGGCGGTTCGTCCGTGGAATACTTGAAGATGCTGGCGCACGACCCCAAGAATGCGTTGTTGTTCGTGGGTTACCAAGGCGCCATGACGCTCGGTCGGCGCATCCAGGGGGGCGAACGCGACGTACCGATCCTCAACGAGCAAAAGAAGCTGGACAGCTTGAAGATCAACATGCAGGTGCACACGGTGGACGGCTACTCCGGCCACTCCGACCGCGCGCAACTGCTGGCTTTCTTGCGCAACCTGCGTCCGCGGCCCCAGCGCGTGTTCACGATGCATGGGGATGAAGCCAAGACGGAAGAATTCGCCCGCACCATCAACCACATGATGCACATCGAGACGCGTGCACCCATGAATTTGGATTCGATTCGGCTTCGTTAGTGGGAACGGCCTTCTGACGGGCAAAGGCGCTTCGAATCAAGGCCTATAGTGGATTCTGCACATTGAGTTCCTTAATCTTAGAAAATCCGTTCACGTCTTCCGTAAGAATGCGATAAACTCCGTGACGCATGGCGGTGGATGCGATGAGGGCGTCAAAAATCGGTACGCCTTTTTCACAAGCCATCCGGACGGCGTGGCGAACGTCTTGCTTGCGGGTTTCCAGCACGGTGAAGCCGTCGGAAAAGTCGGTCACCACGTCCGCGGCTTGCCTGGCATCTGTTTTTTTCTTTTCCGCCAGGACGCGGTACACTTCGCCGAGGATTTGCACCGTCACGAAGCCATTGCCCCAAAGCGATTCGATCAATGCATCCGCTTTTTTCCGCTTGTCCGGTGCCGCGGATTGGTCGTGTGCGTAGACGATGAGATTGGTGTCGATCAGCGTGGCTTGTTCAGTCATGCAGTTCGCCCCGCTCCCGGTAATATGGCCCGCCGCCGAGGTCAAATCCTTTCCGCATGCGCGAAAATGCCCGTTCTTTGGCGTCCCGGCTTTTCTTCTGCTCCAAATAGGCCTGTATTCCCGCTTCCAGTATCCGCGAAATGGCGCCTTTCTGCCCTGGAAATTCCTGGCTGGCCAGCTTTCGGAGGAGCTCTTCCGTTTCTTTGCTCAATGATATTGTAATCACGCCCATCGCCCTTCCCTCCAAATCTACTTATTTATTTAATTACATAAATAGATTTGGAATCGTCCTGTTCAGACCAGCTGGGTGTCTTTCGAATAATAAGGCCCGGAGGGCTGCTGGCCGGTGACGCTTGAAGCAGCAGCTGAACTTGTAATGCCCTCCTCTGCGTTTGGACAAATTAGTTGCCCAAGTCCAAATCGTCCGGTGTCCGGTACGGTCGACGCGCCAACACTTTTTCCCACCTGCTGAGGGGATTAGGGCGGCCGTCTTTTTCTTCGTTTTTGCCGAATTCCGGTCTTTATTAGCCCATTTAAGGCGCCAAGCCCCAATGTAAAGTATTATATACTAAATGTAAAATAAACTATACATGGGAAGTGGGGTTTCAGACGCTCCGCTTACCACCCCTCGACGACAAAACACCAAACCGGCTGGCCGCCCGGGATTCCCGCGGCTTCTTCTTTTTCTACCGCTTCTGGCTTAGCGGCGCATCGGACTAGCCGTGGTAGCCGCCGTCGTGAACTCCGTCGGCATTCGTCTTCTCTGGGTCGGCTTCGGTCGATTTCAAGGATTGCTATAAATAGTCCGTGTAAATAACTCTTTACATGCGGAACCATCTGCGCGAGCTTCGGGCGCGCGAGAAACTCACCCAGGACGAACTGGCCCAGAAAGCCGGCGTCACGCGCCAGACGATCCTGGCCATCGAGAACGGCAAGTACAACCCGTCTTTGGAATTGGCCTTCAAATTGTCCGCCTTATTTAAAGTCCCGATTGAAAAGATATTCGAGGCCTGAAAGCGGTTATGAAACTCCAAAACGTCGTCATCAGCGCGGCATTCACCTTCCTCTTGTACGAAGTCTACATTTCCCGCGCCGTGTTCGAACCGGCCGTATTCGCCATCCTGCTTTTCGGCCTCCTCATCGCCGGGGGTCTGTTCCTCTGGCGGGAAGTCCTGCGCCGCGAGCAGATCAAGCACGACGAACGCACCGAATTGCTGGCCGGAAAAGCGGCCCGCGTCACGCTCGTCGCGTCGTTTGCCTTGATCATCCTGGTCATGGCCGTTTTGACCATCACGGATCGGCCGACCAGCCCCATCGGCGTTCTGGCCGTCCTCGTCGGACTGCTCAGCCTCATCTATAGTCTGACGTACGCGTATCTGGAACACACGCGTTGAACGGCTTAGCCATCGGAGCATCTGACGCACTTCGAATGCCTCCTCATTTCTATTGCATCTTCGTGTTTTTTTCCGTTCGCTTTTTCTCACGCCCTACCAAAACCGACAAATAAGACGATGGACTAGGCCAACCTGTTGAACGAACCACGAAAACGAGTCAGGAAACTTCCGTGGTTTGCTATAATTAAGGCGTACGGCCGAAAACGTCTCATGGCCCGCCTTTGGCAAGTCGACGTCACCCGCGGCATCGCCGTCGCACTGATGATCGTCTACCACTTCCTGTTCGACCTAGACTTTTTGGACCTGGCCCGATTTGACTTCTCGTCCGGCCCGTTGTTGCTCTTCCAACGCCTCATCGCCTTTCTGTTTCTGTCCCTCGTCGGCGTCTCCTTGGTCCTCGCCCGCCTCCGCGGCGTCACATTGGTCCAACACCTCAGACGCGTCGCCGCATTGGCCGGCATTGCCCTGTTGATCACCGCCGCGACGTTCGTCTATCCCGGACCCCAAAACGGCATGATCGTCTTCGGCATCATCCACTTCATCGCCGTCGCCGTTCTTTTGGGTTGGTTTTTTACCCGGCTTCCTTCATGGCTGAATTTGGCGGTCGGAGTTGGCGTTCTGGCGGCTGGTTTTTATCTTTCGACATTGTCTCCGGCCCCGCATCCATGGCTCTTGTGGTTCGGCTTGCCGCCGGCGGGTTTTTTCACGCTTGATTATTACCCGTTGATTCCGTGGTTCGGCGTCGTACTCGTGGGCATCTTCACCGGCCAGGCCATGGATCCGTTCCGCCGTGCCTTTTCCGACCGGAAGATGCCGCACATGCTGCACAGCCTCAACGTCTTGGGCAAAAATGCGTTGGCCGTTTACCTCGTCCACCAGCCGTTATTGTTCGGCTTGCTTCTAGGGGCAAAAATCCTACTGGGATTTTGAGTCAAAATTTCGGTCGCCCGTTTTTCAACGGACTTGCTTGGCCTTTAACGTGGCTTGGTTCTTCTCAAAAAAAGCGTGGATTTCAGATTTGTTGCCCTCCACTTTGGCGCCGACTTGCTGGATGTTCAAGCATGCCACGGCCGTGGCCAACTGCACGGCCTTCAACACGTTGCCGTGGCTCAACAGACCGTGAACCAATGCGCCGGTGAAGCTGTCCCCAGCGCCCGTGGTGTCCTTGACGGGTACTCTTAGCGTGGGCACATGCAGGCGCACGCCACCGTATTCGACGAAACTGCCTTTTTCGTCCCACGTCATGACGTTGAGCTTGCCGGGTAATTCGTGCAACGCGTCCAGAGGGTCCTTGCGGCCGGTGTAGTAGCCGGCTTCCTCGTGATTCATCACCACGACGTCAAAGTGACCATGCATCTTTTCCAGTTCGGCCTTGCGGGAACGCAGCATCGTGATGGATGGCGCGAAGACGAATGGTTTGTGGTGCAAGCGGGCTAATGTAACGGCTTTCTGGAACAGGCGGAAGTTGGCCGGGCTTGCAAGCGACGTGCAAACGACGATGTCCGCTTCTTGGACGGCCACATCCGGCAACGCCGATTCATCCAACGCGTCCGTCGCGCCCTTGAACACCAAGTTGGTCTTCTCGCCTGAATCGCACAGCAAATTGAGGCCAACGGCCGTTTTTTGGCCCGCCATGCGCTTGACGTGTCGGGTGGGTAGATGCAGCTTCTTCAAGTCGTCCAACACCACGTCGCCGAACAAATCGTTGCCGACGGCGGACACCAAATCCACGGACGAGCCTAACAATTTCGTGGTGTACGCCGAATTGGCCGCCGAGCCGCCGGTTGCAACCGAAACGTCGTCCAACGCCGTCTTGGAAGCGAAGGACAATTCCACGAACCGTTCGGTGTGATGATGGTGCGTCCGGACGCGGGGCCGGATCGTGCACGCGGTGGCGTTGACGTCCACGGTCGCGGAACCAATGTACAGTGCGGTTTTGGACGCCATTGCGTTAAGCACGTGGCCACGTTTTTTAACCGTTGCCCCGCAAAGCAGTCCATGGCCTTGGAAAACGTCCTTCTTCACTTAGAAACCCGTGTGCCTGGCCTTCCCGTTCTCCGCATCCTGGGCGTCCAGCACGGCGTCCGCGGCATCTACCACCTGGCCCGCTTTGATCACGCCTATTTCACGAATATCTTGAAAGAGCACCCTTCCGAAGTGCTGTCTGAAGGACTCACCGAGACGTTGGTCGTGCCATCCCGATTCAATCCTTCACGACTGGAACCGGTTTGGGTCCAGGACGTGCCTGCCGTCAAGCGTGTCGTCGGCGCATTCCGCGAGTCGCTAGGACTGCAGCCTTTGGAATGGTCCCCGTTCACCCCGCGCCGGGTAATCCATAATTTTTCCTCTCTATTGCGTCGTGCAGCCGCCCACGTCTTGCTCCCCGTTCATGCGTGGCTTCGCCGTCCTGATGTTCTCAAATCGCCGCTGACCGAGCGGCAGGAAATGCGGGTGTTTGAAGACGCACAGCGGCACAGCGGTATCGCGGTGTCGGACGTTGCCGTCACGGACAAGGTCCGCAGTCTGTTCATGGCCGCCACGGCATTGCACCGCCTTCTCATCTCGCATCCGGATAAACTGGCGGTCGCAGGCGTCGTACATGCCAGCACTATCCACCGGTTCATCGAAAATCCCGACAAGGCCTTGGACTATATTGACGAGCTGCGTGGGAAACTCCGACGCAACCCTGAATTCCTCGAGGGCGTCACGCTTGAGCGGCTTCAGGAAGCCGAAGACGTCTTCCGCCGCCATCCAACTCTGGTTTGAACCCCGGAAAAACGTAAAATCAGCTAACGCAACTGCAGGTCTAAACTGTGAACCGCCGCATCTCATGATGCCCGCGTTTCAAACCGCTCTGTCGTCGGGCCTGTTACTTCTTCATCTTCACGGCGGCCAACGCCTTCTTCACCACGTTGTCTTTCGTCAAGCCGTATTTCTGCAGCAACGCATCGGGTGTCCCCGATTCGCCGAACGTGTCCTCCACCGCGACGTACTGCAGTGGCACGGGATATTGCTCGGTCAGGACTTCCGCGCACGCCGCCCGCAAACCCGACGTGCGTTGGTGCTCTTCCGCCGTAACGATGGCGCCGCACTTTTTGGCTGATTTGATTAGGGTTTCTGAGTCGAAGGGCTTGAGGCTGTGGTGGTTGACCACTTCCGCTGAGATTTTGTGCTCTTTTTCCAGCTCTTTGGCTGCGACCAACGCCGGGTAGACCATGACGCCGCAGGCGGCGATGCTGACGTCCTTTCCTTCCCGAAGCACGTTGGCGTGGCCCATCCGAAACGGCGTCGCATCCGTGGTGATCAGCGGCACGTTGGCGCGGCCCATGCGCAGATACGATGGCCCCACGTGTTCGGCAATGGCAAAAACCGCTTTTTTGGTTTCCAAGTAATCACACGGACAGACGACCGTCATGTGCGGCAAGGTCCGCATCATGCCCAAGTCTTCCAGCATCTGGTGCGTGGCGCCGTCTTCGCCCAGCGTGATGCCGGCGTGCGTGACGGCGATCTTGACGTTGGCCTGGTTGTAGCACACGGATTGACGGATGAAGTCGTACACGCGGCCGGTGCCAAAGTTGGCAAACGTCGTCGCAAACGGCACTTTTCCTTCCAATGCTAAACCTGCCGCGGCGGCAATCATGAATTGTTCCGTGATGCCGACTTCGAAAAACCGGTTCGGGAACGCCTTTTCAAACGCGGCCGTACGCACGCTCTCGCCCAAATCCGCGGTCAACGCCACGACGCGCTCGTCCTTCTTTCCCAGCTCCAGGAGGGCTTCCCCGAAGCCGTCGCGCGTGGCCTTCTTCTCCGGCTTTTCGAAGAGCAAGGGGTTGAGCGTCAATGATGCATTCATGAAATCCACGTCGTCTTAATCTTTTTGTCAATTTTCGGCTTCAATGTCAGCCCGCTCCGCTTGCAATTGCTTGAGCGCTTCCGCCGCCTGTTCCGCATTCGGCGGAATGCCATGCCACTTCGGCAGGTTCTGCATGAAGTCCACGCCTTTGCCCATCACGGTCTTCCACAAGATGACTCGTGGACGGCCGTTCTTCGACTTCAAAGCTTTCTCCGTGGTGGAAACGACTTGGCCCATGTCGTTACCGTCCGCCTGGAAGACGTCAAAACCGAACGCCTTGAACTTGTCGGCTAAAGGCTCCAACGGCAACACGTCGTGTCCGTAGCCGTCGATCTGGATGTCGTTGCGATCCACCATCACCAGCAGGTTGTCGAGTTTGAACTTGTGGGCGTTCAGGAAAGCCTCCCAACAACTGCCTTCGTTGAGTTCGCCGTCACCCATCAACGCGAATACCGTGTGCTCCTTACCATCCAGTTTCGCGGCCATGGCCATGCCCACGGCCACCCCGATACCTTGCCCGAGGCTCCCCGCTGACGTCTCCACGCCCGGCAAGTCCATGCGCGCCGGGTGGCCTTGCAGCCGCGAGTCAATCTTCCTAAATGTCGCCAATTCTTCCTTCGGCAAGTAGCCGGACTCGGCCAAACTTGCGTACAAGATGGCGCAGATGTGGCCGTTGGACAGCACGATGCGGTCGCGGCCGTCCCAATGCGGGTTTTTCGCGTCGTGTTGGGCAGCGTTGAAGTAAAGATTCGCAAATACGTCGGCCATCCCCAGCGGCCCTCCGGTGTGTCCCGCGCCGGCGGCCAACAACATCTTGATGACGTCCTGGCGCAACGTGTTGGCTTTCAACTTGAGTTCTTTGAGTTTCTTTTTGTCCATGGTTGAGGTCCCAAAATCCGGCTTTTGTTGTCGTCTATACGGGAAACGCCATTAAAAAACGTTCTTAAACTTCAGTTGATTTGCAATCAACTCCATATTTATTAACGGCCGACAAATATGTATCGGTGAGGTCGTGTGGGGATGTACATTTCGTTTCACGAAGACAAGGAGAAACTGCTGAGGAAAATGGCAAAAGAGTACTACGACGACCGCAAAGGCGCCTTGACGGCGGTTTTGGAAGAAGCGCTGGACGTCCTGTACCAAGAAAAGCAGCGCAAGGCGGACGTGGAGAAAGCCATTGCCCGGATGAAAAAAGGTTTTGACATGGGCCTTGGAAACAGAAAAGCGTATGAAAAACGGAGTGATTTGTATGACCGACCCGGCTTGCCTCGTTGATTCCAACCTGTTGGTGTATGCACACGAGCCGTCGTCTCCCAAGCATGCGGCCGCTTCGGACTTAGTGGAGTGGTTCATCGCTTCAAAATCCGGAGTCTTAAGCGTCCAGAATTTGGCCGAGTTTTGCGCGGTGGCGTTGGAGAAACGCAACAACTTGCTCACGCGCGAAGCAGCAGATGCCGCGATTGACGACTTCTCCAGGTTCTTTCGTATGATTTCATACGGTTCATCGACGGTTCGTGAGGCCCTCCGCATCCGAAACGCCACGGGCACCCACTTCTACGACGCCTTGTTGGCCGCTACGATGATCGAAAACGGCGTCGGCACGATCTACACCGAAAACGCCGACGACTTCCAAAAGATTCCGGGCATCAAGGCCGTCAATCCGTTTGTTTGACTGTTGGCTTGATAGTCTCTGGTTTCTTAACGCTTCTTTTTCTTGGTACCTTGTTCGAGGAAAGCGGCTAGGTCGAACGTATTCGTCTTCATTCTCTCAACTTCGCGCTTGATTTTCTCGGCATCCATTTGCTGGATGACTTTTTTTGCCTGTTCGATGACGTTCTGAACGTCCGTCTGTTTCCTTGCTTCGAAGGAAAAATGCTGTGTGTTCGTCTCGTTCAGTGTAGTGTAGTTCTTTTCTGCGAGGATTTTGGCCGCCGCTTCAATTTGCGCATTCCGGATTTCGTGATGCAAGTGCGCCCGGAGCAGTTGCTCGTCACTCGGCTCAAAATCCGGATTCTCATACCGTTTCGAGCATAGTTCGTGCCAGAGTGTTTCCTGTAATCCGCTTTTTGATGTTTTCATTCGGGCTTTGATCTGATGGCTCAACAGCATCTCTTTTAGATGCTGCTCCATTCCCCGATGGGCCGTACCGAGGCAAAGATAGAATGTGTCCTGATCGCCCAGGTCGGTTTGCCGGATGATTTGGGCTAAATTGTTTCCCATCACCTCGTGTCGGGCTACGTTTTGGTCGGTCAGCTTTTCGTATTCGTCCCGGATTTTTCCGGCTAATGCGTCTTCCGATTTTTTCCGCCCATCTCGCGCCCGTGCCATTTGCTTTGTCCGTCTAGAGACGGTATTTTCGTCATCCGCTTCAATGAGGTGTGCTGGCATCTTGAATACTTGTGCCACGGTTTCAAAGCCATCTGTGGCCATCTGGTTGCCAATTTCATCCAACCCTGTTTTGCCGTCGTTTCGGGCCAATTCTTCATGCCAGTCCTCAAATTCGCGTGTTGGCATCGGGTTTTTTCCAACCGGCATTTTGACCGCCAGTGATCGTTCAAAGTCCTTTTCGTAGGCGCGGGCCTGCGCGCGGCTCACTCCAACCGCTTCAATACCAAGCCTCAATCGCCTGGAGGGACTTTTTTTTTGTGCATCAAATACGGCATGCCATAGTGTCAGTGCCGACTTACCTCTCAAATGCGGTGCGTAAACAACGTGAACGTTTACCATTTCGATCCCTTATTTCTTCGCCTTGTCCCAATCGTCCATGAATTTCTTCAAGCCCACGTCCGTCAGGGGATGCTTGAAGAGCTGCTGGAAGACCGAATACGGCATGGTGGCGATGTCGGCACCGGCTTTCGCGCACTCCACCACGTGCATCGGGTGTCGGATGGAGGCCGCCAAGATTTCCGTCTTGATTTCGTAGTTGTCGAAGATCTCGCGGATGTCGTCAATCAACACCATGCCGTCCTCCGAAATGTCATCCAACCGGCCGATGAACGGACTGACGTACGATGCCCCGGCTTTGGCCATGATCAAGGCTTGGGAAGCGGAGAAAATCAGGGTGGCGTTGATCTTGACGCCTTTGTCGGACAACTGCTTGCAGGCTTTGACGCCCTCTTCGGTCATCGGCAGCTTCACGACGATGTTCTTGTGCACTTTGGAAAGCTCCAGTCCTTGTTTGACCATTTCCGGGGCCGTCAAGGTCGTCACTTCGGCGGAGACGGGTCCGTCGACGATCTTGCAGATGTCCACCAATACGTCTTTGAACGGCCGGCCGGATTTGTAGACCAAGCTGGGGTTGGTCGTAACTCCGTCAAGGATGCCGAATTCGTTGGCTTTGCGGATTTCGTCGACGATGGCGGTGTCCAGGAAGAATTTCATGCGGGTTGCGCCTCCGATTTTGAACTGGATTGAATGATTTCGTTATTTTTTTCTTTTTTGTTTTTCCTTTGCTGTTGCTTGAGTTTCTTTCTCTTTCCGGTTGGGTTTCCTTCTTTTCCAGTTTTCTTTTTTTGCGTTTTCCTCTGGTTTTCGCGTGTTTCAGTGTTTGAGTTGGTTGAAGCGTTGCAATGCCGCCATGGGGTCGGGTTGGTTGAAGATGGCTGATCCTGCCACCAATACGTTGGCCCCGGCTTGCAGGCATTGCTTGCCTGTTTCCGGCGTGATGCCGCCGTCCACTGCGATGTCCAACTCCGGCGCGGCGTTGCGCAAAGCCTGGATTTTGGGCAATTGGTCCGGCAAAAACGATTGGCCGCCGAATCCGGGTTCGACCGTCATGACCAACACGAAATCCACTTGGTCCAAGTATTCGTCCAGGACCGATGCCGGCGTGGCGGGTTTGATGCTGATGCCGGCCTTGATGCCGAAGTTCTGGATGGCCCGGATTTCCAAGGTCGGGTTCTTGACGGCTTCGTGGTGAAAGACGATCAAGGACGCACCGGCTTCAAAGTACGTGTTGTAGTACTTCGACGGGATTTCCGTCATGAGGTGGACGTCTTTTGCCGACTGGGTCTTGAGTTGGGCGACAAACGGCGGCGCGAAGCGTTCCAGCGTGTAGTTGGGCACGAATTGGTTGTCCATGACGTCGATGTGGAACGAATCGACTTTGCCGTCGACTTTTTTAACCCAGTCCTTGGTCTGGTCTTCCGGCAGCGACAACAACGACGGGCTGATGTGGACGTTCATTTTTTCACCCCGGATTTTTCAATGCTCGAGATTTTATGGACGCGACGGGCGTGGCGGTCGCCGGCAAACGGCGTTTCAAGCCAAATGGCAATCCAACGCGTCACGTCGTGCGGTTTTTGTGTGCGGCCGCCGAAACACGCCACGTTGGCGTCGTTGTGTTCATGTGCCATCTTCGCGGAATAATCGTCGTAGATCATGGCCGCCCGGATGCCGGGCACCTTGTTGGCTGCAATTGACATGCCGATGCCTGTACCGCACACGAGAATGCCGCGGTTTTCGGACGGTTTTTCAGCGACTTTTCGGGCCACGGCTTGCGCGTAATCCGGGTAGTCCACGGAGTCTTCGTTTTCCGTGCCCAGGTCCTGGAACGCGATGTTCTTCTTTTTCAGGAATGTTTTGATGTCTTGTTTCAACGCGAATCCGCCGTGGTCGGAACCCAAGTAGAGCATCATCTTTTTCTCCCCAAACGGTTTACGCAGCCATCGTTTTTTAACGGGCCCGTCGGACGGCTTTTCGACTCCATCTTTTATATTCATTGGACCCCCAATGCATCGTGCCGACGACACCGTCGGGCAGGTGGATTGTGCGTATGGATGCGAAACTGATTTTCGGCGGCATCTTGGCCATTGTGGTAGTGGCTGCGGTGGGCATGGCGTTGTTCAAAGGCCCTCCGACGTTTTCATCGAACGATTCACCGGTCATGTACTTCTATCGCGACGACTGTCATTTCTGCCAGCAGCAAAAGCCCATCTTGGAGGAGTTGGCCAAGGACGGCTTCCGCGTCAAGCTCATGGACGTGGCCCGCAACCCCACGTATTGGCAGCAGTACGGCATCACGGGCACGCCGACGTTCGTCAACAGCAAGAACCAAGCCGACCGATTGGAAGGCCTGCAGCCGAAGGACGCGCTCAAGGCCTGGTTGGAAAAAAGCGGCGCCAAGATCGCCTGAGCCGCTTTAGATGGTTGAAATTCTTTTTCCGCTTTGATTTTTTGCGGTAGCCACTTTTTTTCTATTTTCGTTTTTCACCCTGTTTTCAGGCGTTTGGTTTTCCGGATAGTGTGATTCCTTTTCCGGGATACTTTTTGGCATGGGTCCACATCCAGTTGAAGATCTTGCGGTATCCTTCCGCCGTCTCCTTATTCTGGATGACGACGGCAAACGCCGGTTGGGCCGACCAGACGAACAAGGCGATGGTGTCTTGGAAGATGAACGTGTCGGCCGGACAATGGTATTGCTTTGGGACGAATCGCGCTTCGCCCACGTAGTGCTTGAGCAAATCCGGGTTCTTGAGGCGTACGTTTTCGTCGAACAGCACGCGGGAGCCGATGCGCCAGCGCCGCTTCTTGGCCTGCCACACGTCCCAATACGGCCCCATGACGGTCCGGAAGGCGCCGCCGGAGCCGAAATCCACGTACGTGCCGCCGCCTTTGAGCCGGTCCAGCATTTTTTCACACATGGCCTTGAGCCCTTCGTATCCCACGTACAACGTGGCCTGGGGTGCGGAGTGCCGGGGCTTGTGTTTCATCTCCGAAATGGCCTTTTGCAGCGACTGGTGCGTCTCATCCAGGTCCTGCAACAGCCGTTCCGGCGGCGCGGCCTCGAAGACGCGCGTCTTATCCGCCACGACGAATTGGCACAATCCTTTTTCCAGCAGCCGATCCAGAGAACTGTATAGCGTGGCCTTGTGCAGTCCCGTTTTCTTCAGAAGGACGCCGGCCTTGCATGGGCCGTCCGACAACAAGGCCAGATAGGTCCTGGACTCGGCGGCCGTGAGGCCCGTTTTTTCCAGCAACGCTTCCAACGCCATCCAAATCCGCCCAAATCCCTGGTTAATCAAATGAAGTAGTCTATTTATAGACTACTCTTTTTGATAGTGTTGCGTCGGCATCGTCCGGATATGGCGTTGTTCGAAACCGGTTCGCTCGGTCCGGTGTGGATGTTCTTCACGGCCGCCCTGCTGCTGGGCGTCTTAGGGGGCGGCCCGCTTTCGGGTCAGGCATTGGTTTCGGCCGTCGCGTTCTTTTTTTCCGTTCCCATCGGCATCGTCGGACTCATCGCCAGCAGCGCACCCTTGATGACTCCATTGTTTATCCTCGGCGTGACGGTATTGTTCAACATCTACAAGGAGGCCTTGGGCGTGTCATTTTACGTGATGGGGTTGGTCGCCTTGGTCGTCATGACCGTAGGCGTCTGAATTCATGGGCGTATGGTACGGCCGCCAGCACCAGGGTGCCGAAGACCAAGATGGCCAAGGACGCGCCTAAGGGGGTCCGGATGAAGGAGCCGTCGGCCAGCACGAATAGGTCGAGGCCAACCAGAAGGAGTCCAAGATAGCCCAGCTGTTGCAGCCGCTTCCAATTGCGCGCGCCCAGTTTGCGCTGCGCCCACGGGTTGGACGTAACCGCCAACAATGCGAAAACGACCAAGGCGGCTAATCCGAGGCGGACGTTGGGCCGGCTAAAAGCCAGTTGGGCTGAGAACAAAAGCGGGTCGGAAAAGGCCAAGACCGCATGCAGCACCCCGAAGGCAAAACCGGCCAACCCCCAGTACTTGCGGTGTTGGACGTAACTCTGGGCGGTGGGCCAAAAACGGGAAATCGGGCCGACGGCCATGGATGCGCTCAAGAGGAGAACGCCGGAGACCGCAAATGCCTTGCTGAACAGCCGCACGGTGGAAAGCGTAGGCTGGGTCAAGAGGTAGAACGAAAGCGCCGCGGCCAGGACCAGAACCGGGACGAGTCGGAATTTTGAAAGAAGCATTGTGCGTTTTGGTTTGCGACTCGTTTTCTTTAATGGGTTGCGTTCTAGCCACCGTGTTCGAGCCATTGGCTGACCGCCCACAAGACGACGGCACCCAGCACCACCAGCGCGACCTGGATGACGGAACGCGTCCGGTTTTCTTCCTTGTGCAGTTCCGGCACTAAGTCCGCAGTCGCAATGTAGATGAATGTGCCGGCGGTGAATGCCAATGCGTAGGATTCCAATTGGCTGACGTGCGGCGCGAAGTAGAAGAACGCGATGCCGCCCAGGACCGACGTCATGCCCGTGGCCAGATTCAAGAGTGTGGCCCGCCACTTGTCAAACCCGCTATATAGCAGCAAGCCGAAGTCACCCAACTCGTGTGGGATTTCGTGCAAGGCGATGGCGATGGTGGTGGCCACGCCCAGCGGGATGCTGGTCAGGAAGGCGGCGGCGATGGCGACGCCGTCAAAAAAATTGTGCGCCAAGCTTCCGGCCAGCGTCAGGTAGCCCAACGGCTTTTCTTTCGCCGTCTTGTGGTGCACGTGGCCTTTCTTGCCGGAGTGGGCGTGTGACTCGTGGTGGTGGTGCCACACGAATTTTTCGAGGATGAAGAACGTGACGATGCCGGCCAAAACGATGGGCAGCGCCGACTCAGGCGACAATTCGGCCAACGATTCGGGAAGCACGTCGAAAAACGCCGCGCCCAGCAAGGCGCCGGTCGCAAAACCCACGGAGATGAACAACAGCTTGTCTACGTGGCGCGGGCTGAGCGAGAAGACGGCGGTTCCCACCAACGACACGAGGCTGACGGCCAGCGTCGCGCCCACGATGTATTCCAGCACCATGTGTGGACTGTCCCGACCGGTGTTAATAAATATTTGTGACTTGTTTAATAATTTTGGGTGTTTTGAGTGCGTCCGCTTAACAATCGCTTGTCGGGAACGCCGGCTGAAAAAAGCAAGGCCGAAGTCTTGAGCATTTCGCTGTCAACGGATGAGTTGGCGTCCCTCACGAAGATGCAGGAAAAACTGGGGTTTTCCAACCGGTCCAAACTGCTGCGCGCAGGTCTCCAGTCCTTGTTGGCTGAATACCGCTTGCTGGACCAGTTGCAGGGCCGGCACAAGGTCGTATTTGTTGTCTCCCACGGGAAAGAACATGAAGACGGCTTGGCCCACTTGCTGCACGAGTTCGAAGACTCCGTGTCAACCAGCTTGCACCAGCAGAGCCACCACCGCTGCGTCGAAGTCGTCATGGCCGAAGGCTCCGCGTCGCGGCTCCGGGACTTGTTCAGCCGGTTCAAGTCGCAAAAAGGCGTCCAACAGGTCCACGCGTTCATCCTCTAGCGGCTCGGGCGCAAGTCAAGTCTGAACCGATTTAAAGGCGGGTTGCACAAATGTTTCCGGTGGGAAATTGTCCGAATTGAAAGTCTACCGCACGGAAGACGCAACGCTTGAACCCCTGCAAGGCAAGACCATCGCCATCCTCGGCTACGGCATCCAAGGTGTGGCCCAGGCGGCTAATTTCAAGGACGCCGGTTTTGGCGTCATCGTCGGCGGACGGCCGGGTCCCAGTCTGGAAAAGGCCAAGGCCGATGGTTTTGCGACGCACTCCTTTGCGGACGCTGCCCGAACCGCGGACATTGTCTGCCTTTTGGTTCCCGACCCCGCGCACGGGGACGTCTTTGACCAAATTCGGCCTCACCTTTCCGGAAAGACGTTGGTGGTAGCCGGCGGCTTGTCCCTCTTTTCCAAACTCATCGTCCCGGATGCGGTTTGCGACGTGGTCATGGTGGCGCCTTCCGGTCCCGGCCGCCTGGTCCGCTCGTCCTTCTTGTCCAAGCAAGGCATGGTCGCGGCGTTCGCCGTGCATCAAGACGTTTCGGGCAACGCCAAGAAGACGGCGTTGGCACTCTGCCGCGCGTTGGGATTCACCCAGACCGGCGTGTTGGAGTGCCGTATTCAGGATGAAGCGGCGTGCGACGTGTTCGGCGAACAAGCCGTGTTGTGCGGTGGCATGGCCGAATTGGTGCGGCAGGCGTACCAGACGTTGGTCGATCGGGGCTATTCCAGGGAAATGGCGTACCTTGGCACCTTGTACGAGTTGCGCGGCTTGGTGGATTTGTACCATCACTTCGGCATCGACGGCATGTACGAACGCGTGTCGGAAGCGGCGCGTTTCGGCGGATTACAGAACGGCCCGCGCATCGTCGACGCCCGCGTGCGCGCCAACATGGAAAAAGTCCTGGACGAAATCGAGTCCGGCGCCTTCATGGCGCAATTCGCCGCGGAAAGCAAAGCCGGTTTTGCCGCAACGAAAAAAGCCATTGCCAACGAAAAAAACGAAGAAATCAACCGTGTGGGTGCCCGCATCCGCCAGGAGTTCCGAATCGCCCCATGACTGCCGCGATGCCGTTGGTTTGGGTGGATGGCACGTGGAGCGTCGTGCCGCTGGTTTCGGTTTTCTCGCACGCCATCAATTATGCTTCCAGCGTCTTTGACTCCGTCCGCCTCTACTCCACGCCCAACGGCCCGGCGTTCTTCCGCTTGGACGACCACGTCCAGCGTTTGTATTCCGCCATGGCGTTTGCCGGTTTTTCCTGCCGGTTCAAGCCCGCCCAGTTCAAGGCGGCCTGCATCGCGTTTGCCCGCAAAAACGAGTTGGAATCCGGTTACTTGCGGTTCAACGCCTTCTTGCCGCAGGAAGAACTCCGCGTCTTTCCCGACCTCCGCCAGGCATCCATCGGCATCTATGCTGACTGGCTGGACTATACGGGACGGTCATTCGAGGCCGGCGTCCGCTGCCAGCTTCCAGGCATCCGCAAGGCGCCTTCCAACGTGTTGCCAGCCGGCATCAAGTTTTCCGCCAACTACTTGCCGTCTTACTTGGCCCTCAAGGATGCGCGGGCGAAAAAGTTCGACGAGGCCATCCTGTTGGATTCGCGCGGCTTCGTTGCCGAAGCCACGGCGCAGAACCTCTTCGTCTCCAAGTCCGGCGCGCTTTTCACGCCGTCCACCCGCTCGGAAATCCTGCCGGGCATCACGCGCGATTCGGTCATGGCGTTGGCCCGCGATGCAGGTATTTCCGTTGAGGAAAAAGACCTCTCCGTTCAAGACCTCTACGACGCCGATGAAGTCTTCCTGACCGGCACGGCAACCGAACTGATGCCCGTGACGCGCATCGAGCACACCCAATACCGCATCGGCCCTTTGGCGCTTTTGATTAAATCCGCTTGGAACGACGTGGTCAGCGGCCGCCACCGCTTGTCCAAGAAATGGTTGACCTACGTATGACGTTGTTGAATCTGGAGGAATCCGCGCCATGATCTCGATGGTGACGTGTTACGACTATTCATTCGCCAAGGCGTTGGATGGCATCTGTGATTACTACTTGGTCGGCGACTCGGCCGCCATGGTGGTGTACGGCGATGCCGACACCAAGTCCATTGATTTGCCCACTTTGGAGCGGCACGTGCGCGCCGTGGCCCGCGGCGCGAAGGCAACGCAAGTCGTCGCGGATTTGCCCATCCACAGTTACGACACGCCGGACGCGGCCCGCGCGGCGGCCCTGCGATTCAAGAAAGCCGGAGCGCACGCCGTCAAGCTGGAAGGCGCGTCAAAGGCCACGCTGGCTGCCGTGGAATCCATCCGACACGACGTGCCCGTGATGGGCCACGTAGGCCTCACGCCGCAATGGGCGGAACAGAACAAGGTCCAAGGAAAGACGCACGCCGAGGCCGAGCGGATTTTGGACGAGGCCTGTGCCTTGCAGAACGCCGGTTGCTTTGCGATCGTTTTGGAATGCGTTCCCGCATCGTTGGCCCAGAAGATCACGCAAGTCCTCCGAATCCCGACCATCGGCATCGGCGCCGGTCCCCACTGCAGCGGCCAAGTGCTGGTGTTGTACGACTTGCTGGGCCTCTATGGAGACTTGCAGCCCAAATTCGTCAAACAGTACGCCGACGTGCGCGCCGTCGCCCGCTTGGCGCTTACGCAATACGTCAAGGAAGTCCGCGAAAAAACGTTTCCGGACGAAAAGCATTCGTTCAAGTAAGCCCAAAATTTTATATTATCTGTGGACTCCGCTTAGTATATGGCTAAAAAGAAACCTCCAAAGCGTTCTGATGTCGATGCAAAAAAATTACCGACTCGGAAAACAGGTCGAACAATTGTTTCTCGCATTTTGCAGCCCCCGATTCGAACACTGGTCGCTTCAGCCGTGATTGCCCCCCTGTTATTTGTCGGCGGCCACCATATGGCCGATCGCATTCGGGATGCCCAAACTGCCCGTCAACCGATGTCAAGAGCCGAAATCATTGCTGCACATGATGTTTCCTTGAACAAAGACGCCTTGGGTAAAGCTCGGACGTTGGACCGAACTCGGCCTGAATTTGCTTTGCCTTCCCGCGTCATGGGGTCGCGCGTGTATCCGAATTCCAGCTACTGCCTTCAATGCCACTCGTATGCCGACGCGGATGAGCGTGCAAAGGCACTGATTGGGCGAAGCCAGAAACACATCGATGAACTATTTGGCAAGGATTTACGACATTCCGACGCGCAATCAAGCGTTTTTGTGTATTATCCTTCCGGTAAATTTGAATCCAAAGGCCAGAGCTTTGCGGCATGGAACGTTCCATCCCACGTCAAAGTGTCACTATCACGGATTCTGGATTCCGGCAACCGCTCAACGCTATTCCACGAATTAATCCATCACCTGGTTCTCCACCCGTTTGATCAGCTAAACGAACCTTTGGCTTACACCAGCGAACTGTTATCCAATCCTCGGGAAATACATTGGATGTCGCGAGATGAGAAATATGCGAGCCCTCGACGCCTCATTTATGCCGTTCGCTTGATGCAGCGTTGCGATCCTTATCTGCGAGGCGGGTTGGGTGAAGCGGAACTATCCTTGGAGAAAACCGAACACTACTCGATTTTTTCCCGCTTGGCCACCCGTATTTCCTCCCGGGATATTCGCGGCATGGTCCCATTGGTTGGAGAAACGATTCGGCAATACCAGAAAAACACGGTTTATTGGGATGCCGCTTCCGCTTGGCTTTCCCACCCCCATCTTCTCACGGACGTTCTCATTGCCCGCCGCCTGCAGAAAGAGGGCAATCCTCTTTTTCGAGAGGCACTTGAAAGCCCGGGCGATGTGCGAAAAATGATTGGTTTTTTCAAATTCTTCTCAAAGCAGTTTGGTATCCCGCCAACGGAGGCAAAGACGTATTTCAGTGGAATGCCGGTTGATTTGCGTCAGCTGGTATTGAATCCATCGGATCGCGTCGATCCCCAGGGGCTGCTTTCTTTCTTAAAAGACCGCTCTCCACAAGAACGTGATGCGTTGTACTTTGCTTCGCTGCATCAACACTTCGTCAACTCGCGAGGCCAGTTTCGTGAAGACGCCGTTCCAAAATCATGGCTTCGGGAAACGGCCCAAGATCGCCTTACCTATCGCGAAGACCTTTCGATCCATTTTAATCGCAAAGCATTTTTTGGCCATTCGGGTCAAGACTGGCAAAACATTGAGCCCACGCTGGCGCCCTTGTATGCCGCTCGACGCAAAACAGCGGAAAATGTGCTGAACCGCGTCGAATCTCAACTTCGAAGAAACCGATATCTTAAATAATGCTGTCGCAGGCGTCTTCCCAATCCCGTACGCTTCCGACCTTTTTTGCCTTAATGTTATCGTAGGTTTCAAAAATTTGAGCCCGTATACAAGACTTATACGGCCGGACGCGATAACCTTCAATACACTAAGCGTTGGCTCAGTTTTTGAGGTGATTGCATTGATCGTCATCCGCTCCACCGGTAAAATGAAATCCTGGATTCAAAATCGACGCGTCGGCTTCGTGCCCACCATGGGCTTCCTCCACGAAGGCCACTTGGCACTCGTCCGGCGAGCTAAGAAAGAAAATGATGCCGTCGTGGTGAGCATCTTCGTCAACCCGACGCAGTTCGGTCCGAAGGAAGACTTTGGAAAGTACCCCCGCAACCTGAAAAAAGATTTGGCGTTTCTGAAAAAAGAAAGGGTCGATGCGGTTTTCGTGCCTTCGGTTTCCGATTTGTATCCGGACGGCGTCAAAGCCACGGTCAAGGCCGGTCCCCTTTCCAAGCCGTTGGAAGGCAAATTCCGGCCCGGGCATTTTGACGGCGTCTGCACGGTCGTCGCCAAGCTATTTGACGTCGTCCGCCCTTCCCGTGCCTACTTCGGCCAGAAAGACTTCCAACAATGCCTCGTGATCAAGGAAATGGTTGACCGACTCAAGCTGCCGGTAAAAATCGTGGTCTGTCCCACGGTCCGGGAAAAAGACGGTTTGGCGCTGTCCAGCCGCAACGTCTACTTGTCGCCGCAGGAGCGCACCATGGCGCCAGTGTTGCATCAAACCTTGCTGCAGGCCAAAAAAGATCTGCACGCTGGCGAGAACCCCCGCAACGTCGAAAAAACCGCGGCAACCGTGCTGACGCTCATGGGTTTCAAGGTCCAGTATTTTTCCATTGCCGATGCGGAAACGCTGGCACCAATAGTGAATGCGGCACTGAAAAAGAAGGTAAACGGAAAACGAAGGCCCGTCGTCATTGCCGCTGCGGCGTACTTTGGCAAGACGCGGCTGATTGACAATGTTCTTTTCCGCGCTTGATTCCTCGGTTTTCTTGCAGGCAGCGTCTACTTGTTTTTGACAACGTTTTTTGGCTTTTTCTGGAAGTAGGCCTTGACGTTGTCCACCGTCGTGTCGAGGATGCGTTGCAGGGCTTCCTGCGAGTTGAACGCGTTATGCGGCGTGATCAGGACGTTGTCCTGCGCCAGCAGGGCGTGTTGTTGCAAGGCCGTTTTAAAGTCCCCCGCTTTCTGGTAGGCCCGGTGCAGCAGCTGTTTTTCTTCCCGGATGGCGCCTTCCTCTTCCAGCACGTCGATCCCTGCCGCGCTCACCCGCTTGTCGTACAACGCCTTGAGCAAGGCCTCCGTGTCAATCAGGCCGCCGCGGGCGGTGTTGATGACGACGGCGCCGGGTTTGAGCCATTTGAACGTCTTTTGGTTGATCAAATGATGCGTCTTGTCGTTCAAGGGGCAGTGCAGCGTGACGACGTCGCTTTGCTTGAGCAGCGTCTTGAGCGGAACACGTTTGATGCCGGCCAAGTCCGGGCCGTTGACGTCGTACGCTAGGATCTTCATGTCAAAGCCTTGCGCGATGCGGGCCACGTGCTGGCCGATGCGGCCCAACCCGATGATGCCGATGGTCTTTCCCGCCAAGTCGAATCCCCGCAAGCCGTCGAGCCGGAAATCGCCTTTCTTGGTGCGTTCGGCCGACTGCGGAATCCGGCGGCTCAAGGACAAGAGCAGGGCGAAGGTGTGTTCGGCCACGGTGTTGGACCCGTATTCCGGCACGTTGCACACCGTCACCTTGTGTTTGCGGCAAGCCGCCAGATCGACGTGGTCGTAGCCCGTGGACAGCGTGACGACGAGTTTGACGTTCGGCAGTTTTTGGAGGAGCTTGTCCGTGACGGGCGAATAGATGAATACGCCGATGGCGTCTGCGTTCTTGGCCTGGGCGACGTTCTTCTCAGTGAGGCCCGAGGTGTTGCCGTCCACCTTGAAGCCGCGCAAGTGGCGCTTGAGATAGTGCGCTTCCCAGGGTTCCAGGTCGAAAAAAGCGATGCGCTTCATGCAGTGCGAACGGTTGCCGGGTTAAAAACCGTTTTCGTGACGTCGTTTTGTTCTGACTTGGTTCCATAACGCCGTTATGGATATATTGGGGTGGTTCCAAAGATTTTTTCGGACATGCCAACCTATTCCTCGTTTTTCAGCATACCGTCCGGACCGGCGTATTTCGATTCGGCCGCGTCCAGCCTCACCTGCAAGTCTTCCTTGGAGGCCATGGCGACGTATTACGGCGAAACCCGGGCCAACGTGCACCGCGGCGCCCACCGTTTTACGCGCCAGGCGTCCGAACAATACGAAGCCGTCTACGGCAAACTGGCTAAGTTCTTCAACGCGTCGGATCAGGAATTCGCGGCCGTCCGCAATTCAACCGAAGCCATCAACGCCGTTGCCCTGGGTTTGGATTGGAAAACCGGTGACGAAGTTATCTTTACAGACGTGGAACACCACTCCAACTTGTTGCCGTGGCTGCGGCTGCAGAAAAAAGGCGTCAAGATCAAAATCCTGAAAAGTGACCCGCAGGGCCGGCTGCAGGCGGATGATTTGTCAGCACTTTTGTCCCAAAAGACCAAGTTGGTCTCGTTTACCGCGTGCAGCAACGTACTGGGCGCAACGGTTCCGGTGGTGGACTTGGCCAAAGCGGCTCAAGACTCCGGAGCGTTGGTCTGCGTGGATGCCGCGCAGTACGTGGGCCACCATGCGGTGGACCTCAAGAAATGGCCGGTGGACTTCCTGGCCTTTTCCGGGCACAAGTGTTTTGGCCCCACGGGCATCGGCGCCTTGTTCCACCGCTCGGACTCGGGCTTGGAACCGTGGTTCGTCGGCGGCGGCACCGTGCGCGACGTCACGTCTTCGGACTACCATTTGCTGGAGCACCGCGAGCGGTTCGAAGCCGGCACGCCGGCCATTGCCGAGTGGATCGGCCTGGGTGCCGCCCTTGACGTCATTTCGAAAGTCGGGCATGAGGTCATCGGCACGCACGACCGCCACTTGTCGGAGAAGTTGCTTTCCGTTTTACGGGAAACCGACGGCGTGCAGGTCTTCGGTCCGCAGACCGTGGCGGAAAAATCGTGCGCCTTGTCCTCATTCGCGGTGAAAGGCGTGCCGCACCACCAGGCTGCCGTGATGTTGGATGAACTGGGCTTTGCCGTGCGGTCGGGCCACCACTGCGCCATTCCCTTGACGCGGAAATTGGGCGTGGACGGCACGGTGCGGGCGTCGCTTCACGTGTACAATGACGAGAAGCAAGTCGAGGCTTTCGGCGAGGCTTTACAAAAGTTGGCTTTGCTGGGGTAACTTTTGAGAAAACAAATGGGGGACAGAAGAAAAGTTTGAGCGATTGGCGTTTTTTTTGTTGTTTCGCCAACGACTTTTTCCCCTTTCGATTGGTGGCTTTTCATGGTGTTGTGTTTCGTTGCATTGTTCGTCTTTGCCATTCTCGGCATCTTTTCGGCCAAATACCGGGCGCTGGCAGGCGAAGCGTTCGACTGCGTGGTGCGTACGGTCACTCTTCGGCCGTGCGAATCCAAGCTGGATGAACGCTTGCACGCCAAGATCGTGGCCAAACTGCTTCCCGTCTGGCCGGCAGGCGCCCGCGTCATCCATAAGAATTTCCAGGCTTTGTCGTTGCTGTTGGTCGTCGTGTTTTTCGGCAGCATGATTTATTCCGGCGTTTCGGTTTACAACTATTGGGCGTACGGCAACTGCAATGGGCCCAACTCGTCCGAATACTGCGTCTTTGACGCCGTTTTGGGGGCCAAAGGTCCGGCCGGCCTCAAGCCGTTGGAACCCGGCGTGGGACCCACCTTGGGCAACGGCTCCATTACCTTGGTCGAAGCGGGGTGCTTCACCTGTCCGTTTACGCGAAAGACGCAACCCGAACTGAAGGCTTTCCTGCAAAAACATTCTGAAGTCACACTCGAGTTCCGCGCGTTCCCGATTCCAAGTCACGCCAACAGTTCGGAGGCCGCCATCGCCGCCTTCTGCGCGGACGAACAGGGCGCGTTCTGGCCGTATTACGACGCGTTGTTTTCCGAGGCGGATTTCTCGCGGGAACGTTTTGTCCAGCACGCCGCCACGCTGGGTTTGAACTCCTCGGCTTTCTTTGTCTGCCTGGACTCGTCGCAAGTCAAGGACCGCTTGCAAAAAGACGTGGATGCGGGCATTGCCGCCGGCATCTACGGCACGCCGACGTTCTTCATCAACGGCTCGGCCTTGGTCGGCCCGCAGACGGTCAAGCAGTTCGAAGACGCCCTGGCAGGAAAAGCTGCGCCATTGATTGCCGGAGAAGGCGGTTCGTGCCCTCCGCCGGACTTGGAGCCGAAGTAGGCGGGCCAAACAAGGCCTATTTATTTTAACGTTCTATCTTTCACCTGACTATGTTGTTCCAAAGACGCAGGGAAGTTGCGGTTTGGCAGCGCCATATAGATGCTTTTTTCAAACACCTAGGCGCCAACGCCATCGGCACGCACGGCACGGCGTCTGGGAATTTCGAATCCATCCGAGTGAAAGGGCTTTGGTCCAAAAATGAGGATACCCGATTCACGTATTACCGCATGTCCCGGCGGGACATCTTGAAGATTTTGAAAAAGTCGGGGCGCATCGGCTTGCTTCGTCAATTCGTCACGATTATTGACGCCAACCTCGGTGCTTTCGAGGATTCGAAACTTCCACATATTTGGGATAAGGGAGTCAATCGACGTTTTCCATTGACCCATTATGGCTTGGTGGTGGGAAAAACCGATGTCCGATTCCAGGATGACTTATTGACTCGCCCTTCGCTTTCAAAACCTGGCTTGTGGGGGTTTCATAAGGATAATTTGTTACTGACGTTGCGGCTTTCCCCGAAAGACGTAGCGGAACTTGCGGCACGGTATGGTACTGATCACTTTATTTCGAATGACCCGACCCCGGAGGCCGTCCGCTTGAGACGTGCCGTGGCCTTCAGGCTTGCCCGAAAGATGCTCATGCATTTCCGCGCCATAGCCACCCAATCGGCTTAATTTCATTTCCGCTTTGGGTCATACCCGGCCTATAGGCCGTGGCATGCCCCAAATGCTGTTCAACTTGCCCCTGCGGCAATACCCCGGGCTTTAGCCCGGGGAGGATGTCATTTTTGAACCTGCGTCACTCGTTTTGCTTCAAGGCGTCGAAGATGGCGTCGGCCAATTGGAGCTTGTTGGCCTTGCCGTGCCGCTCGGCGTGCACGATCTTCTTTTCTTCCAGTTTCTGCACCACGCGGTGGGCCCGAAGGCGGCTCATGCCCTCGATGCGGCTGATCTCGTTCTGGTACGCGCGTCCGCCGTTTTGCACCAGGTAGTTCACCGCTTTTCGTTCGTCGGCTGAAAGGAAACCCAACATCATTTCCGCATTGACTTTGGATTCCGCGGAGACTTGTTCGACTTTTTCAAAAGCCAGGTAGGCGATGGCCATGCCGACCAAAATGCCCAACAGTGCCAGGGCGACCATGAATTCGACGTGGTATTGGATGAACGGGCGGAACCAATCCGGCGACTGGCCCGGACCGAGGTAGTAGCTGGCAAGCAACGCGGCGACCAAGAGTAGGAACCCGGAAACGATGGCGATGGCTGCGAGGATGCGTTTGTTGAACGTGTTTCTCATAGATGAAACACGGTTTTTGGGGTTATAATATTTGCCCTGCGTCATTTTTGAACTGAAACGATTGTTTCACGAAGCATTTAGTATTGTTTCACGGTTCAGAAACCTCATGCAAGATTGTTTTTGCTTGCCGGATGTTCCGGTTTGGCTTGTGTGGAACCGTTTCGAGGTGTCATAAAATGAATAACGTGGTATTCGGCTTGGTCATCGTCCTGCTGGTTGGCATCGGTGTGGGCTTTGCCGCGCTGGTCATGGCCACCCAGTCGCCGGTTGCCGCAGCGCCTGCTCCCGACGTCACCGGACCGGTGCAGGACGTCTACATTAAGGCGTTAAGTACGGGCTTTTACGACAAGCAGGAAGTCACCGTCAAGAAAGGCATTCCTGTCCGCTTGCATTTTTCGACGGACGGTCGGGCCGGTTGCGGCAGCGTGTTGTTCATGGAGAAATTCGGGGTGCGTCTGGCGCCTTTGAGCGGACAGGAATCCGTTGCGACGTTCACGCCGACGGAATCCGGGACGTTCGCGTATCACTGCAGCATGAACATGTTCCGTGGAAGGATGGTGGTCGAATGAGCGAGAAGGATTGGTTGGTTATTGCTGCCGCCTTGTTGGTTTTATTCAGCCTGGGCTCGTTGGGCATGATGGGTTACGGCGGCATGATGGGAGGCTGGGGAGGTTGGTCCTCGACGGGTTCCTGGGGTTTTTGGCCCTTTCACTTGATTTTGGGCTTGTTGTTTTTGGGTGCCGTGGTCTGGATTTTTTCGAAAGGCGTCGGCGGCTTGCGGCCGGTTGCCGATGCGAAGGCCGTGTTGAAGGAACGTTTGGCGCATGGCGAGATTTCGCTGACGGAGTACCGTTCATTGTCAAAGGTGATTGAACATGATTAGGCTCAACGTGCGTGGCATGCATTGTACCAGTTGCGAGATGATTCTTAAGGAGGATGTCGGCGCCGTGCCGGGCGTGTCCAACGTCAAGGCCGACCACGCGAAAGGATTGGTTTCGTTCGACGGGCCGGAAGCCGCGTTGCCCAAGGTCAAGGCCGCGATCAAGGCCAACGGCTATTCGGTGGATTGAAGCGGGGGTCGTTGCGGGATGGAAAAGGCATTTAACGCGTATAACTTGACGTGCGACTCGTGCCGGGAAGTCATTTCCCGCACGGTGTCGAAGTTTCCCGGTGCCGTTCTGAAGAACTTGGACTTGCAGAGCGGCGCGGTCGTAGTGGATTGTGTCGAGACGGATTTTGAGGCGCTCAAGGCCGCGGTTTACGAGAAAGGCTACGGCCCGGCAGGCACCGGCTCGGCAAAGTCGGTCCATCACTTGATCCGAGGCGTGTTGGGCAACGATTCGGCCTTTGCCGCCGAGCGCAAGATCCTCGAGTATTCCTTGGGTTCTTTGCTGCTCATATTCGCGGTGGAATTGGTGTTGGGTTTGATGTTCTTCCAGAACGTCGGCAACTTCTGGACCATCTACGCGCCGCTTCTGTTCCTCATGGCCATCGGCATCGAGGCGACGGTAGCCGCTGTCCTGCATCTTTCGTTTTTCAAGACGGGTTTGTCCGGCATGACGGGCATGATGGTCGGCATGACCATCGGCATGGCGTCCGGATTTATGCTCGGCGCATTGGTTGGCGCGACCAACGGCATGTTCGTCGGTTCCTTGGCAGGCATGATCGTGGGCATGGGTTTGGGCGCATGGGCCGGACGGTGTTGCGGCGTCATGGGCGTGATGGAAGGCCTCATGGCTGGTTTGATGTCCGGCACCATGGGCGCGATGCTGTCCGTCATGATGTTGCGCGAGCCCATCCTGCCGTTTTTGGTGGTGTTGTTCGTTTCGTGCGTGGCCATCCTGGTGGGCTTGAGTTATGCTTTGTACAAGGAAGCCGGATGCATTCCGCAAGAGGCGTTCAAGACGACGTTTTACGACGTGGCCGTGGTTTCCCTCATTGTCAGCATCGCCTTTACGTTGTTGATGGTGTTCGGGCCCAAATCGGCCGTGGTCATCGGAGTATGACGGCGAATCGCGTGTTGTGGTTTTTAGGGATGCGAAGCCGGATATCCGGGAATCGGCATCATGTGATGGAGTGGTTTTCATGAAGACGAAATTGGACGTACGGGGCATGCATTGCGCGTCGTGCTCGGTATTGATTGGACGGGCGCTCAAGAAGCAAGCCGGCGTGAGCTCTGCATCCGTCAATTATGCCAACGAAGTGGCGTACGTGGACCATGATTCGTCGGTCAAGCCCGATCAACTCGTTGCCGCGGTCGAAGGCGCCGGGTACAAGGCATACCTCGCGGAATCGGATGCCACTTCCGGCTCGCGTCCCCAGAACGCCCGCGGGGGACATCACGACCATGCCGCGCCGTCCAAGGAAGCGGAAGTGCGGGACTTGCGCAACAAGGTGTTGATTTCCGCGGCGTTGGCGTTTCCTGCCCTATTGGTGGGTATGTTCGGCATGGATTTGTCCTACCAACTGCCGTTGTTGTTCCTCTTGGCCACGCCCGTCCAGTTCTGGGCCGGCTGGCAGTTCTACCAAGGCGCCATTTCTGGGCTGCGGACGTTTTCGGCCAACATGGACACGCTGATTGCCGTGGGCACGTCCGCGGCATACGCTTACAGCGTGGCGGCGTTGCTGGGTTTCGTCCAGGAACAATATTTTGAAATCGGAGCCGTCCTGATCACGTTGGTCTTGTTGGGCAAGTACTTGGAAGCCGTGGCCAAAGGGCGTGCGTCCGAGGCCATCAAGAAGCTGCTGGACTTGACGCCCAAGAAGGCGTTGGTCTTGCGCAACGGCAAGGAAGTCTTGTTGCCGGTGGACCAAGTCGTGAAAGGCGACGTCATCCGCGTGCGGCCCGGTGAGAAGATCCCGGTGGACGGCGTGGTCGTTACCGGCGACTCGACGGTGGACGAATCCATGCTGACTGGCGAGAGCATTCCCGTGGAAAAGACCAAGGGCGCCAAGGTCTACGCCGGTTCGATTAACAAGCACGGAGCGTTGTCGTTCAAGGCCACCGGGGTTGGCAAGGACACGGTTTTGTCACAGATCGTCAAGTTGGTGGAGGACGCGCAAGGGTCGCAGGCGCCCATCCAGCGTTTTGCCGATGAAGTGTCCGGCGTGTTCGTACCCATCGTCATCGCCATCGCGTTGGTCACGTTTTCCGGATGGCTCTTGCTGGGCCAGCCGTTCTCTTTTGCCTTGATCGTCGGCGTCTCCGTCCTGGTCATCGCCTGTCCCTGCGCGTTGGGTTTGGCCACGCCCACGGCCATCATGGTGGGAACGGGCTTGGGCGCACACCGCGGCATCTTGTTCAAGAACGCGGTGGCATTGGAACGCACGGCAAAGGTCAACGCCGTGGTGTTCGACAAGACCGGCACCATCACCCAAGGAAAACCCGTTCTGACGGACGTGGTGGGCCTCAACGGCTTCACTGAACAAAAAGTCCTGCAGTTGGCCGCGTCGCTTGAAAAGCCCAGCGAGCACCCGTTGGCTGAACCCATCGTCCAGGCGGCGCACAAGCGCAAAATCCGGCTATCGACGGTTTTAGGATTCAAGGCCGAACCGGGCAAAGGCGTGCTGGGCAAAGTGGGTGGCAAATCGTATGCCTTGGGCTCGCCGTCGCTGCTCAAGAAACCGCTTGCATCCATCGCACCGATGCAGGCGCAAGGCAAGACCGTCATGGTGCTTATGGAAGGCACGCGGCCCGTCGGGTTGTTGGCCGTGGCCGACCCCATCAAGCCCAACGCCAAAGCCGCCGTGACGCGCCTGAAGGCCATGGGTATCGAGCCGGTCCTTCTGACCGGTGACAACGAGCGCACGGCGCGTGCCATCGCTCAGCAGGCCGGCATCGCTCACGTGGTGGCCAACGTGTTGCCCAAAGACAAGGCCGCCGCGGTCAAGAAACTGCAGTCCAAAGGCCAGGTGGTGGCCATGGTGGGCGACGGCATCAACGACGCGCCGGCGTTGGCGCAGGCCGACGTGGGCATTGCCATGGCTTCCGGAACCGATATCGCCATGGAGTCCGGTTCCGTCGTGTTGATGAAGAATGACGTGGAAGACGTGCCCCGTGCGTTGGTGTTGGGCCAGAAGACCGTGTCCAAGATCAAACAGAACTTGTTCTGGGCGTTGATCTACAACGTCTTGGGCATTCCCGTTGCCGCCGGTTTGCTTTATCCGTATACGGGTTGGCTGTTGTCGCCGGCGTTGGCCGGTGGCGCTATGGCCGTGTCCAGCGTGTCGGTGGTGGCCAATTCGTTGTTGCTCAACCGGGCCAAGCTTTAAGTCTCCGGATCAAGTGAGGGGCCTAATGGTGCATTCCGAATCGTTCGAGGGAAAAACGGTATTCGTCTGCGATGCATGCGGACTTGCCTATCGTGACGAATCCATCGCCACGCAGTGCCAGGCCTATTGCCTGAAACACAACGCATGCAACCTGGAACTTATGCGGCATGCCGTCCAACGCACCTAGCGCCTTTGCACTTTTGTCATTCGGATTTGATCCGCTTTGTCTTTTTCATCCCCGCACTTGGCACGTTTGGAACCGCTCTACATATTCGTTCGCCAAGGCTTGGAGTTGGTCCACGGTAAGCCACGGTTTTTTCAAGACGCCGGGGTCCATGATGGTGGGGCTGGGTTGGAAGGATTGCAAGAACCAGCGTCTGGCCGGCGCGATTTGGTCGGCAATCTGACGCAAGTCGCTTTGGGTCAGACCGGGCGCGGCCGTGGTGCGGAATTCGTAGTCGATTCCGGAAAACTTGATGAGTTCGATGCTTTGGCGGATTTTGTCCGTGTCCAGCAGGACGCCTGCAATTTCGGCGTATTTGAGGTAGGGCGCTTTGACGTCCATGGCGACATAGTCGGCTAAGTGGTTCTGGAAGATGTATGCCAATCGCTCGGGCATCAGGCCGTTGGTGTCCAGCTTGACGGAAAAGCCGCTTTGCTTGAGTCGCTGCATGAAGGCCGGCAGATCGGGCCAGATGGTGGGCTCGCCGCCGGTGAGGACCACGGCGTCGACGTATTTTCGGCGCGATTCCAGCTGGGCCAATACGGTGTCCAGGTTGGCGGATGCCCCGCGTCCGCACGCCAGGTCCGAATTGTAACAGTAGCCGCAGCGCATGTTGCAACTGGCGGCAAAGACGATGCTGGCCACCTTGCCTGGATAATCCACGAGGGTGGTTTTCTGGAATCCGCCGATACGCATGGTGGACCTACTCGGTAGATTGGGGCCTGGTGACGTCATATTCGAGGCGTTCGGCATATTCGGCTTGTTTGCCTTCATTCCACTGGTCCACGGGGCGCAGGTATCCGACCACGCGGCTATACACTTCGCATCGCGTGCGTTGGGGTGTTTTTTCTTCCATGGGTTTTCCCTCCTTTTTCTTGTTTTTCCCTGTTTTCGCGTTCTTTCAAATCGTGCTGCACGTGGCCGCCGGCTTTGGCTTGGCCTGCAAGAGGGGGGCGTATCCGACTTCCTCGTCGCAGCGGGGACAATACTCGTGCTCGCCGGCGAGGTAACCGTGCTGGGGACAGATGCTGAACGTCGGCGTCAGCGTGAAGTAAGGCAGACGGAAGTTCTGCGTGATCTTCCGGACCAGTTCGCGCGCCGTTTTCCAATCGGTGATGCGCTCGCCCACGAAGCCATGCAGGACGGTTCCACCGGTGTACTGCGTTTGCAGTTCGTCCTGGTGTTCCAAGGCCTCGAAGATGTCGGGGGTGTGGCCCACCGGCAGGTGGGATGAGTTGGTGTAGTACGGCGCGGCGTGCGCTTCCTTGACCGCCTGGGCGTTGGCCACTTTGATCTCCGGGAATCGGAGGGTATCCAAGCGGGCCAGGCGGTACGACGTGCCTTCCCCGGGCGTGGCTTCGAGGTTGTAGATGTTGCCCGTCTGTTGCTGGTATACCGACAGGCGCTCGCGCATGTGCTGCAGGACCCGGACGGCGAACTTCTTGCCATCCGGATGCCCGATGTCCACGCCCAGCATGTTCTGGACCGATTCATTCAGGCCTATGAGTCCGATCGTGGCAAAATGGTTCTTCCAGTATTTTCCGAAGGCCTGCCGGATGTCGCGCAGATAGTACTTTGAGTACGGGTACAACCCTTTTTCGGTGAAGGACTCCAATACCTCGCGTTTGATTTCCAAGCTCTGCTGCGCCAGATCCATCAAGGCATCCAGGCGCTCGAAGTACTCCCGCGTGTTGTGCGCCTGATGGCCGATGCGCGGCAGATTAAGCGTCACCACGCCGATGGAGCCTGTCAATGGGTTGGCGCCGAAGAGGCCGCCGCCGCGTTTGCGCAGTTCCCGGTTGTCCAAACGGAGCCGGCAACACATGCTCCTGGCGTCTTCAGGTGACATGTCCGAGTTGACGAAATTCGAGAAGTAGGGCACGCCGTATTTGGCCGTCATCTCGAAGAGTCTCTGTACGACCGGCGCGTCCCAGTCGAAATTTTTCGTGATGTTGTACGTGGGGATGGGAAACGTGAACACGCGGCCTTGCGCGTCGCCTTCCATCAAGACCTCGGCAAATGCCTTGTTGAACGTTTCCATTTCGGCCGCGAAATCGCCGTACACCTCGTTCCGGAACACGCCGCCGACGATGACGGGTTCGCCGGCCATCATGTTCGGAACCGTGAGGTCCAGCGTCACGTTCGTGAATGGTGCCTGGAAGCCCACGCGCGTGGGCACGTTGATGTTGAACACGAATTCCTGCAGGGCCTGCTTGACCTGGGCGTAATCCAAGCCGTCGTACCGGATGAACGGCGCCAGGTACGTATCGAAGTTGGAAAACGCCTGGGCGCCGGCCGCCTCGCCTTGAAGCGTGTAGAAGAAGTTGACGACTTGCCCCAAGGCGGTGCGGAAGTGCTTGGCCGGCTTGCTTGCGATCTTGCCGTGGACGTGGCCGAAGCCGTTGAGCAAGAGGTCCTTGAGGTCCCAGCCTACGCAGTACGCGCCGAGGATGCCCAAGTCGTGGACATGGAAGTCGCCCGAGGCATGTGCTTCGGCAATTTCCGGCGGATAGATCTTGTTCACCCAGTAGTTGGAGATGACGGCCGAGCTGATGTGGAAATTCAGCCCTTGCAGGCTGTAGCTCATGTTGGCGTTTTCCTTCACGCGCCAGTCGCTTTTGTCTAGGTACTTGTCCACCAGTTCTGAGGAATGCAGGAGGCTGAAGACCGAGCGGATGTCCTGGTGCTGCTTGCGGTATAGGATGTAGGCCTTCGCCGTCTTGGCGTGCCCTTCTTCGATCAGCACTTTCTCGACAGCGTCCTGTACCTGTTCGATATCCGGCGTGGTCACGCCCAAGGTCTCCAGCCGCTGGACGACGGCGGCGGCCTGTTTTTCGGCTTCGGCCCGGTCGCTTCCGCCCACGGCGCTGGCGGCCTTGAAAATGGCGTCCGTTATGCGACTTTGGTCGAACGGCACGATGCGTCCGTCGCGCTTCTTCACCGATTCGATGCGTGCCATGCGTCCCCTGCCCCCGAAAGTCCCGTATGTTGTGTTTTTTTTCTTACAGCTATACTAGGGGTAGGTATATATCCGTTATGTATATTTGCTTTTAGTTAACGCTGTTACTATTGCTTGTCGTCCGTGCACTGGACGTTAGGCCGTTTCTCGCGGGATGAAGGTCCGTGCTGGACGACCGCGTCGGAAAAGTTGCTGAATGCGCGTGCGGATTACTTGGTCTTCTTGCCGTCCGGCTTTGTCTTGGCCGCTTGGCGCGCGTCTACCGGTGTGGACTCGTTTTTGGGCCACTGGAGGGTGCGGATGGGGTACGGGATGTTGATGCGTTCCTCGCGGAAGAACTTCAGGATGTTCCGACGCAAGCTGGATGCAACGGCGAAGCGCTCGCCGTAATCCTTGACGCGCACCAGCGCGGCCAATTCCACGGAGGAATCCAGGAATTCATTGACCCGGATTTCGGCCTTGACGTCACTGTCCGCCGCCGGGGCTTCCTTGATCGTCTTTTCCGCGGCCTTGGTCAGTGCCGCCAACGCCTTGTCCACGTCCGCGCCGTACTCGATGCCGACTTTGACCATGACGGTGCGCGTCTCGCGGCCCTTGCTGTAGTTGACGATGACGGAAGCGGCCAATTTCTCGTTGGGGATGATGTGCACGGCGTTAGCCGCGCCCTTGATGCGCGTCGCCCGCCAGCCGATTTCCTCGACCGTGCCTTTGACTTCCGACTTGTCGTTGTCCAATGCGATGATGTCGCCGCGGCGGATGGGTTTGTCCGACAACAGGTACAAGCCGGCGAAGAAGTTCTTCAGCGAGTCCTGCAATGCCAAGGCGACGGCTAGACCCGCCACTCCCAAGCCTGCGATGAGGGGTCCGACTTCCACGCCCATTTCGCTGAGCAACACGGCCAAAGCGATGAAGTAGACGGCGGACATGACCAGCTTGCGCACGACTGGGAACACGTCGCCCGCACGGCTTTTGTCCCCGCCGACTTCCAGGAGGTACCATTGCAAAAGCGCGTTGATCGTACGGGCCAGCGTGTGGCCCACCGCGATGATTAGAGCGAGATACAACAGGCCGTCCAAGTTGCGGTCGAACACGGTGATGCCCGGCATGACGACTTGCAGGCCCAAGTAGGCGCCGCCGATGGAGAAGAACAGTTTGAGCGGGCCTCGGAGGTTGTCGAACAAGAAGTCGTCCAGTTGCGTCTTGGTTTTTGCCAGGAGCGGCCGGATGAGCTTGTCGATGGACACGACGATGATCTGCGCAAGGACGATGGAGCCGATGAAGAAGCCCAACGCCAAGGCCCACTGTGCGACGCTGATTTCCACTCCTGCGATGACGACCATGGTTGTTTGTTCTCCCGTTTACCTATTTGGTGCTCTTTCGTATTAATGCTTCGCGATGCTTTCTTGTTTCCGGTCTTCACTAGACCAGGCCGTCGAGTCCTTTTTCCAACGGAAACACCGGTTCGTACCCCAATTCGTGTCTGGCCTTGGAAATGTCAAAGACGCGATCCTCCGCCAGGAAATCCACGTACAGCTTGATGAGTTTGCGCTTTATTCCGAAAAGCCCTTTGAGCCAGTCCACGAACACCAGCACGTAGGCCAATGCGACGGGCACTTTCTTGACCGGAGCTGACGCGCCCAGTTTTTTTGCCACGATGGCGTACGCCTGTTCCTGCGTCAGCTCCTCGCCGGACGTGACGATGAACGCGTCGCGATGCACGGCGCGGTTTTCCAACGCCAACAACAAGGCGTGCACCACGTCGTCCGCGTGGATCAACGGCACGCGGTTCTTTCCGTTGCCGATGATGGGCATCTTGCCGGTTTTGATCCAATCCACGACCATGCGGAAGCCTTCGTCAAAACCCGGACCGTAGATGGCCGGCGCCCGGATCATGACGTAATCCAACCCGCTTTGTTCGACCACTTTTTCCGCTTCCAGCTTGGTCTGTCCATACCCGGCCGACGGCGACGGCTTGGACGCTTCGTTGATGGGCAGCGTGATGGGATGGTGGTAGATCCCGGTGGACGACATGTGCACGAACCGGCTTACGTGCACGGCCTCCGCCGCCTGCACTATCTTGCGCGTGCCTTCCACGTTGGACGCGCGCAATTGGTCGGCAGACGCGCGGAAATCCACGGCGGCCGCCATGTGGACGACGTCTTTTCCCCGCATGGCGTCCTTGAGCACGTCTTGGCTGATGCTGGATAAATCGCCTTGGACCAGTTCAACGTTGAGTTCCTGGAAGACGTCGTGCGCCTTGTGCACGTCGCGGACCAAAGCGGTGACTTTGTAGCCCTTTTCGAGTACGGCGTGGATGAACCGGCGGCCGAGCCTTCCGGTGCCTCCGGTGACGAAGAGGTTTTTACCCATAGAAGTAAAGAAGCAAAAAAAGCCTTAATAACCATCCGTTTCAAGAACGTAAAAGTCGCCATCTTGTTTCCATCGTACTTTTGGAGGGGTAGCAAAGCCTGGTCAAACGCGACAGACTCAAGCTGCCAAAACGGCACCGACGTTTGTTTTCGGTGCTTGGTTTGGGGAAATCTGTTCCCCTAGCGGGTTCGAGGGTTCAAATCCCTCCCCCTCCATGACCATCAAAGGGGGAACCGAGGTTCCCCCTATTCTGGTCGACTTTACCCCTTCCTACGTTTTTCTTGGTGGAGCTTCTTTTCGAAAAAGAAGGTCCGTTACAACTCGATCCCCCTCCATGGTCGCCTCAGGGGGAAACCAAGGTTTCCCCCTTGGCGCGCCCTACGCCTCATCCCCCCTTCCTTACGATTCGCAACGCATTAGTTGGGGGTTCGGGGAGACGCAGGACTAAGAGGCGCTCCCCTTGGTCCCGAAGACCTCCCCCTCCATTATTTTGATTCACTCGTTATTGGCGGGGGTCGACAAGCGACCATCGCTTGCAACCGATGCGTGCCAAGGGGAGAGTGGTTACCGAAGATGTTTCGTGCATCGTAGGTTTCTTGCGTCCCCTTGCGGTCATCCCCTCTACTCTTTTATTCGTTCTTTCGCCTTGACTCTATATGACCCGAAAACTGTTGGAGCAAATCCAGGCTCAGTTGGTACCGCATAAGGTCCAAGCTGGCTTATTCCTGATTCATCGGACCAATGCCCTATCGTTTGAAAAAATCATCCAGACGGGTTTGGACACGAACGTGGTGTCCAAACCGGAATTGCCATATGACGCGGTCAACCTGACTATCACTTCGACGGTGACACCTCATGCCAATCTGGACCGTCATTTTTTTACCGCGTTGAATGAACGTCATGCCGGTTCGACGCATCACGTCGTCATCCATGTGCCCCAACATGCATTGCAACGCATCCGCAATGAAATACGGCGGATAAGCGCCGCCCAAGTTCCAGAAGCTCTTGCGGTGGCGTTAAACGGCCGTTTGCCGCATCAATGGATTGTGGGTCACCTGGACGTGTCGTCCAACGCCTTCGTCCCGCATGACGGCTTTCACCCGGAGCACCGGCCCGAATTACCCAACTTACAGGAGGCCAAGATGTCTTTTTCTCCACGCAAACCGAGGGCTATTGGGGACAAAGCGATTCGGATTCCAAAGGCGTCTGAATCGTCGGACGGCCAAGACGTTTGGTAATTCGATTATTTTTTCGTCTTCTTAGGTTCGATGCCGACTTTCAACGTCCGGCGTACAACCGGTTTTACCGCGGGTTTCGGCTTTGACGGCGCGTCGGGCTTTTTGGGATTGGTTTTTTCTGCTGCCCCCATTGGACCGGATGGCTCCGTTTTCTTCTCGGCGTGCGGTGCGGGCTGGACTCCGTATTGGAACCAAAATTCGGCGGCAAACAAGTTCGTCCATGTAAATAACGCCAATTCGCCGACCATGCTCAGCAGTATGATCAGCCACAAATGCGGCATGCCGGCCATGGCGATTTGTCCAAGCACCATCTGGACCAGGACCATGATTAGCACCACGCCCGCGGTCTGAAGTTTGTAATGGTTGATGAACGTCAACGTGTTTTTGACGGATTCCCACGCCCCGTTTTGCGTCTGCGAGACTTGGACGGGCAACAGCAGGAAGAGGGCAGTCGAACCCACGCCGACGACTACCACGGCGGCCAGGAACAATAACCCCAATACGACCGTAATCAAAATGCCCAGCATGGGAATGGCCAGCGCGGCGATGGCAACGAAAATAAGTAGGACTAAGGCTAAGACCGCGGCGAATAGCAACGCGATGGCGACCAACGCGGCCAACACCAGCGTGCCAAAGCGGCTTTTCGCGGCCGCAAGGGCGTCGGTCAAGGACAGCGGTCTTTGGTGGTGCAGTTGCGCCGCGGCGTTGGCAAGCGCCAGGCTCACGAAGACTTTGACCAATGCCGACACCACTAGCACGAGCAGGCCGATGATCAAAAGCGGTAGGATGGCTTGGAACAGTTCGCCGCCGTGTTGCGTGATCAAGACGGTCAAATCGTTGTTGGACTCAGCCAGCAACCGTTGCACCGTCGGCAGGATGCTGAAGATCACGGGCAGCATCAGCAAACCGGGAATCCAGCTGACTACCGTCAATAGGAATACCGCGGGTTCTTGCCGCATCCAGGAAAGCGGGTTCTTGAGCGCGTCAGCAAATCCCATAGGCTAAAAAGGCGTATGGCGCTTTAAAGCCGTATGGACGAAGAAACCCTCCGCCGCACGTTGTTGGCCGTCGGCATCATTGCCTTATTGGGCTCCGTCATCGCGGCGTGGCAGGCCATGCCGCTTTTGCAGCAAGCCGTCTCGCCGGTCTACACGTCGCTGTTGTGCAACTCGGTGAATGGTACCTACGTGTTCGCGCAGCCGACGTCGTCGGAATTCTGCAGCCGGTACGGCAATTCAATGGGCAAAGTCGAGGACACCTGGTGCTCGTTCTACCCTGGTCCAAAAGCCGATGCGTGCCGCAAGCTGGCTGACGTGCTGTTGGACCGCTGGGCGGATTGTTTCGCGTTCCGCTTGTCGAAAGAAACCGATTACGCCCAAGGCGCGCCGCAGGTCACGGAATATTGCCGACAGCTTTCCTCCTGAGCCATCATTTTTCCCGTTTTCGCTCCTTTCTTGATTTCTTTTTTCGCCGTAGGGCGATTTCTTCCCTGATCTCTTGTGTACCAATTTCAGCTTCGCCCGCTTTTCTGAAAATGAGTGCTGGAAGTGGGGTTTGAATTCGTTCTACTTGGTTCTTCTTGATCCATCTAGGAAGCCAGAACGGCCACCACATTGGCCCCGGTTCGGGGTGGATGTAGCCTATGCCTCCCGGGCCTAGTACACGGTGAATTTGATTCAGCGCATTTCGTCTTTCGCCCGGCGTATTCATCACGTACAACATGGATCGTGTGGCCACGGCAATGTCAAAGTGATTTTGCGGCAGTTTGCTTAAGTCTTCCATTCCGGTCTGATGGAACATGATTTGAGGATGGTGTTCTTTTTCGGCGATGTCGACGGCGTGCAGTTCGACCCTGGCACCAAAATGCCGTCTTAATTCTTCAAGGAATGTGCTGTCCCCTTCGCCGATAGATACGATTCGCACCGGCCGCTTGAGTCTTTCCAGCAAGTTTTTTACTTCTCGTTTAAACGATACGCCGTATGCGGCATCTTGGTATGCCAAGTGACTTTCAAGGATGTCTTTTCCATATTGCGCCTTGCCCTTGAACACCCACGTTGTGTTGTTTTTAAGTTTTTCTCGAGTCTTTGGATCGGCAATGCCTCTTTTCGGCACTCGGATTCCTTCTTCCCGATATATTTCATCCTGAATTCTTCGGGTCGTGTGACGTTCCGTGGTTGTTCCATCATACTCCTGCATAAACCTACGCCAACCTTCCCAGAAACGCCGCCATTCCGACATGGTTTATCCCTTGAGTTCCTTCATCAATGCGGAAAAGGCATCCAGGCCGTCTTGCAAGGCGCTTTTGGCTTTCTGGTCGGCTTTGCGCTTTAAGTCTTCCGCGTCCTGGACTTCGCCGGCTTGCTTGAGCGCCAAGGCGTAGTGGCCGTAGATGTCGTGCGTCACCGTGTTGCGGATCTGTTTGAAGACCCGGATTTTCTCGAACAATGGTTTGTCGAGTTTTTTGGCGCGGTGCAGCACCTGGGCGGCCTGCCAACCGGAGAAATCCTGGTCGACGACGGCGCTGACCAGTTCGTCCGCTTGCTTGAATTTCTTGTGGAGGAGACCGAAGAGCGCCTGGTCCATCATCTTGTCAAGTCGGCCGAAAGCTTCCAGGAAGTAGCCGCCGTCGGCCAACTCTTGGATTTCTTCCGGCGCGTAGGACAGCGCAATGGCATGTTTTCCGCCTTTCTGGGTGAATTGGACTTTCGGCATCGGTTTCAGGCCCTCCTCGTTTTCTTTTCGAATTCTTCCATTTCTTGCACGACGATGCGCCAGTAATCCTGGTATTGAGGCTTTCTTTGTTCTTTTGCGGTCTGGCTGATGGGATGCGGTTCGACCAACACCTGGATGACGCGTTTGCGGTGGGGGTACAATTTTCGTTCGAGGCGCTTGAGGTCGTTTTCCAGGCTCTTCATCACGCGTTCGACATGGGCTTGGGTATTTTCCTTTTGGTTCTGGATTTTTCGGATGTACGTATGCACCGCCTTTACCCGGAATCCTTTTTGTGGGTCTGGATGGTGCATGAGCGAAAAACTGTTCCGTACTTCGCTTCCTCCCGTGTGGATGAATCCGGTTTCAGTGATGACGCGGTGGTAGTGGTCTTCGAGCCATTCGGGAATCGGTTCGTTCATCCGTATTCCCCCAGGATTTTTTGTTTTTTCTGCAGGCCTTTGATCGAGGCTGACGGATTGCTGATTTCGTAATCCAGCTTGAAATATTCGAGGCCCTCTTCTTCCAGCATCTTCAACGCGTTGGGCGTGATTTCCGGAGCACACAACAAACCCCGGATTTTCGTGTTTTTGCGCTGTGACAACTGCTTGACGTACCGGACCAACTGCGTGACGGCGTCCAGGCCGGCGGTGCGGCGCTTCAGCTCGATCGCGACCAGTTTTCCGCTTCGGTCCTCCGCCAAGATGTCAATCGCCCCTTTGTTGAAGTGTGATTCGGTTTTCAGGGGCGTGAGTCCTTTCTCGATCAGTCCGAGGTCTTGCTCCAATAAGTCGGCCAACTGCCTTTCCGAACCGAAGAGCGTGAGCGACTCGTCGTCCCGCAGGGCAAAACATTGAACGGATTGCAATGCGTCGAAAGCGACTTCGATGACTTCTTCCTGTGGTTTCTTGCGTTCGGCTTTGACAATCAACACGGGCATCGGTGTCTCGGCGTTTTCGGGTTTGGATTCGCTTAGAGCCGTACTGATGAGCGCGCCGGGTCCTTGGTAGTTGATGGCGGCCATCTTGCTGTTTTGGTGCACGAGGAACGTGCCGTCCGGCTTGATGACCAACAGGCGGTCGCCGGAAGAGAGCTTTGACGCGGCGCGGCCTTTGTACTTGACGTGACAGTGGCCCACGACGAGGCAAAGCTTCTGCTGGCGGATGGCGTGGTCGATGAGGGTTTTGCCTTCCTCCAGTTTCATCTTGGATTCCGATTAGGTCGGCGGTGGTATTAAGGCGTTTTTGACGGCTGGGAAAGTTCGCGGATGGCATCGTTGGCGACAAAACGGGCCGCCTTGCTTTCCGGATGGGTTCGTAGGATTTGTTTGGCCGTGGCGATGGCTTTTTTCCGCAACGAAGGGTTGCGTTTGCCGATCTGCCGCAGAGCCCAGTTGACGGCTTTCTTGACGAAGTTGCGCTCGTCGACGGCGTATTGGATGATGAGCGGGAAAAAGGCCTCAAATTTTTTGTCCAGCGTGGTGTTGCCGTTGCGGGGTTTCTCGTGCCACGCTAAGGTGGCCATTAAGGCAAAGCCGGCGCGGCGTTCGAACTCTTTTTCGCGCCGGGCCCATTGTGCGGCTTTCTTCCACGCCAACGGATTCTTGTCAAACAAGTTGCCGCAGGCCTGGTCGCACACGTCCCACGAGTCGAAGTCGGTCATCCAGGCATCCATTTGTTCGGAAGTGAGTTGGTCCGGTTCGCCGACCATGGACGCCAAGAGGCGGGCTTCGTGGATGCCGCTTTTCCAAAGTTGCAAGGCCAATTCGTGGTTGCTTCCAATTTCCTTAGTCATCTTTCGAAGGACCGGAACCGGGATCCCTAGAACTTTTCCACCGGTGATGCCGAAGCGCTTCATGCCGAGTGCGTTGGCCGGATTCCTCATTTTTTCCAGTTTGTGAATAACGTCGACTGACTTCATCGCTTCCCTTGTCTCCTCACGTCCTGTGTTTCATTTTGTGTTAGCCATGTTGAGGTTGCTTTTTTCATTCGAACCTGCTTTGGGAAAACATCTGCCAACGCTGCCTGGCTCGTTTTTTTGACTTCATTTTTTGGCGTAATGACCCTGGGTTTCATTCGGTCATCCGGGTGGCCGATGAGGGTTATTGCGTCTATTGGAAACGCTTGTGGTTTGAACGGACTGCGTTCGCGCTTGACAAAGAGACGGGCCAGAATTCCCGAAAGTTGGCTAATTCTATGGTCGAATTTTAACGCACGAATTCTTTGCTTCGGACTCATGGCTTCACTAAATGGGTTGGTATAGCCCGTAATCCTTCGCAACCATTGTTGAGGCCGATTCATTACTTGCAATCGATCGTACAATCCGGTGCTAATGGCGATGGGTTTCCCGTCGCTTTTTCTTCCGATAAGCACCAATCCGTCATCGATACCTTCGGCTCCCTCGTGTCGCACTTTTTCCTCCAACAACGTTGATTTTCCGATTCCAATTGGCCCTGAAACCACGTGGGTTTTTCCATCTTTCTTGAATGCGATTCCGTGCATGACGTAAACTTCTTGTAAGTCGAACTCTTTCCTTATTCTTTCTAACTCCGGGGCGACTTTGGGGTCTATTGTTCCGGTTGCCCAGGCCCAGATATGTGCGTGTATCGCTCCGGGCGGCATTTTCCTTAGGAACAACTTCGTCCATGTCTTCCGAAGAAAGGCTTTGATGGCCATGATGTTGTTAGTCCTTCTTTATCGCACGAACTGCAAGCCTTCGCGGGTGCGGACGGCGACGGCGGGAATGAGGTTGCGCACCACCATGGCTAATTCGGCCAAGGTCTTGTGCGGCGTTTCCGGCAGGTTCTTGTAATCGGGGTTGACCAGATCGCCGTCGGGCCAGAACTGCTGCAGGATGAACAAGTCACAGTACTTGCGGACGTATGAGGCCACGTTTTGCACCGTTTCCGGATCGTCGTTCAAACCCGGCACCACCGTCATACGGAATTCACGGAACACGGGGTATTCGGTGGCTTCCACGAACGCGAGCGTCTTGAGCAGCTGCATCAAGGCCAAATCGCCTTTGATGCCTGTCATACGGCTGTACGCGTCGGCGTCCAGTTGAGTCTTGACGTCGATGCAGACATAGTCCGTCCAGGGCAACGCCGCGCGCACGCTCTCGGGAAAGTAACCGGCTGTTTCGACTTTCGTCTTGATGCCGGCGGCCTTGAGTTGCCTGAACAGGGCGATCATGGCGTTGGATTGGACGAACGGCTCGCCGCCTTTGATGGACACGGCTTGCGTGTGCTTGTGGGCAAAATAGGCCGCCAAAGCGTCGACGTCTTTTTCTTCGCACGTCTTGGTGTGCAGCAGGTCGGGGACGTTGCAGAATCCGCAGCGCAGGGGGCAACCGCCGAGGTAGATTATGTCGGTGACGTGCGGTGGATATTCGTCGCGGCTGTCGGTAATGAGGCTGGAAAGTTTGAGGTGCATGCGTCAAGACAAGGCCTGGCGAAGTAAAAAACGCTTCGGAGTCGTTTTTGGTCTTACTTTCGTCGCATGATCCAGATGCGCGTCGGACTGTTTTGGTCTTGCGTTGCGTGGCTTTCAAACGCCAGCCACACGCCGTCTGGAGAGGCGGCAGGGGCTCCGTCTTCTGCGGCCGAGTCGAACGTTTCCTGTCGTCCGGTCTTCGAGGCCACGTTGAAGGAAAAGATCTTGGCTTTTGGGAATCGTTCGTCTTCCGAAGAATAGATGATTTCGTCGGTGCCGACCCATGACGCGTCGGTGCCTCCGGCGGTGCTCAGCGGCAGCGTTTCAAGCGTTGCGTTGGGATGGCGCATGGCCAATTGGAATGTGTTATCTTTCGGATTCCCGGTACGCCGCTGGAAAAGCATCCGGCCATCGCTGGGATTGAATTGGGGTAATCGGTTATCGGCCGCATCCTCCACCAGGGGCTTGATGTTACCGGAGAAGTCGGTTACTGCAATCGAGCCGCTTTCGCTACCGGACCGGTGCATTTCGAACGCGATGGATTTACCGTCGCTTGAAACGGATGGCTCGAATAGCTGACTCGTACCCTGGTGCGTGATGCGGGTGCGTTGCTTCGTGGCCAAGTCCAGGCACCAGATTTCGTCGGTGTCTTCAACGTCGGAGGCATAGCAGACTTGTTTTTTGTCCGGGGTGAAGGGGTTGCCGTTGGTGTTGACGTTCTGCGCTTCGTCTTGCCAGATGATGAATTCTGTCCGGTTCTCGACGTAACTTCCAATCAGCGCAGCCGGACCCTTGTTGTACCCTTCGGAAAACCGGGTGAAGACCAGGGTGTTTTCGTTTAAGAATGCAGGATTTTGATCACTCCCGGGCCCGTTCGTGATGCGCATGGCACCGTCCGAACGGTTTTGTGCAGGGGCGTTTGCATTGTTTGGGCCAGCGACGACGGTAGTCTGGATCCGGTCCACGTCAGGCCAGGGTTCAAGCGAAGGCTGTGCCTCGTTCTCATCGGGCCACGGCGTGGGGTTGGTTAGGTTTTGGGACGGTTCGGACTCCGGCGTGCCGCAGTGGCAGGCGTACGACTGGTTGCCGTGGGTGAAGGACGCATTGCGCTGGAAGGTGCCGTTGGCAAGGCAGGACTCCGATGCCAAGGCGGCTTGGATGCAAGCCGTGCGGTCCCAATTGGCGGTAGCCGTGGCGTTGGATGCCGCGGGAGTGGCCGGCATTTGACTGAAGCCGAACCAGAGGACGGCGCTGACCAGCAGGCCGGCAACGAGTCCCAACACCCAAGAGGATTGCGCGCGGATCATGGGTTCAACTCGGGCGCCGAATCCTTATTACTGTATGCGGTTTTTGCGTTTTTCCGTATTCACCGTTCCGTTTATCTATTGGACTTCCCACATATCTTCTTCGTTAGAGGTGGGACCATGAAGCAACAGACGCCGCACAGCGTGGAAACGATTTCAAAGGAAGTCACCGTTGATTTGGAAAAATTTGGAAAACCCGCATCGGACGATGCCGTGAAAAAGACCATGGCGGCGTTGGAAGCGAACAACATCCGCGTCATCGTGGTCGACAAGGCGGAGAATGCGTTGGATGCCGTCAAAAGCGTCATTCCGCCGGGTGCCGAGGTGATGAACGGCACGTCGACGACGCTTTCCGAAATCGGTTTTGTCGATTACCTAAAGTCCGCGGATTTGCCGTGGAAGAACCTCCATCTGCCGATCCTGGCGGAAACCGATCGCGACAAGCAGTCCGATTTGCGGCGCAAGGCCGATGCGGCGGAATACTTCGTGTCCAGCGCACAGGCCATCACGCAAAACGGCGAACTGGTCGGATGTGACGCGTCGGGTTCGCGCGTGGGCGCGTGGCTGTTTACAGCCAAGAACCTGGTCATCGTGGCCGGCACGAACAAGATCGTTGCAGACCTTGCCGCGGCGTTGGACCGCGTGCACGAGTACGCGTTCAAATTGGAAAACGTCCGGGCGCAAAAAGTCTACGGTATGGGTAGCAACGTATCCAAAATTGCCATCTTGCGCAAGGAATTCGGCCCGCGCACCACCGTGATCCTAGTCAAGGAAGCGTTGGGTTATTAGTCGGCTTTCGGCAAGGGAATCGTTCATGTCGGAACTTGAGTTTTCGAAAATCAAGTCCATCTTGTCGGACGCCGCCGTGCCCTACGCTGTGCTGGAACACGCGGACGTGGGGTCAAGCGAACAGGCCGCGCAAGTGACGTCCACGCCACTTTCCGAGTGGCTCAAGTGCATGTTGGTCAAGTTCGTCCGCAGCGGAAAAGACTTTTTCGTCATGGTCAATCTGCCGGCCGACAAGCGGTTGGATTTGAAGAAAGTCAAGGCCGTGCTGCAAGCCCAAGACGCCAAACTGGCGACGAAAGACGAAGTACTAACGCAGACGGGGTGCGAATTCGGTGCCGTTCCGCCCATCGGCCACCCCCAGAAACTGGCCGTGTTGGTGGACTTGTCCGTTTTCAAGCCCCCGATGGTGCGTTTTGCCGCGGGACTTAAGACAGCCTCCATCGCGATGAAAAGCGCCGACTTCCGAGCCGCCCTCAAGAAGATGGGCGCGGCGGGGTTTGAGTTGACGGAGTAAGGGAAGCGGTTGTTTTTCGACTTGCCTTCGTTGGCACAGTCTACTCGATTAAGAGGTGGAACATTGCCAAGTTTCCGGCTTGGGGAAGAATCAACGAGGGGTTTTTGAACATACCTCCATAATGGGGTTTTGCGGGTTTGTTATCTGACTTAATCTCTTGGGGTTCATAATTGACTTTTTTGGCTTCTTGATTTACTTTTAGGCAGATTTCCGAGGCAGCATCAAATAACTCCTCTCCACGTGGGCCGAGTTCGATGAGTGCTTTGGCTGCCGCTTTCTTTAGTGGCGCCTCTTCAGCTGATTGGTGTTGGATGCCTAAAATCGTCATGATGAGTTTTTCTTCTGTAGGTTTTACCTTCAAATTGAAGTCGGCCTTAAGCTGTTCAATCATATGCTCGCGGAGGAAGGAATGGCCGACGTGCATGGCAAATTCTTCTTTAGGAAGTTTCGCTTTTCCGGCTTTGAATGCGTCATGAATTCTCTGGATGGTTTCGGCGTCTAGCGTGATGGGCGTAGACAATTTGAGGTTGCGTCGGATGCGTTCGCGTTCCTTAACGGCCGCTCGAAGAACCGGATCGATGGGCATGTTGCAATCTCCGTGTTTTTTTTCTCGATTTTTTTGCTTGACTTCTTCATTGGCTTATTGGCTCAAGTATCTTTTCAACGCCCGCTGTGTGCCCTCGGGATGTTGATCTGAAAGATCGCCGGCTTTGAGAATGATACCGGCTTCACGTTGGGTCAGATTCTTTCCTAACGCGTGCTTTTCCAATGTGTAGAGCACGACATCGTGTTTTTCGCCTGTTTCGCGACTCAGATGGTTTACGAAAATAATATGGTCTGGGTGTTCCAGACGGCTGTTCAGTAGGGCTTTGAGTTCCTTAAGCGGTATGGGCGGTTGATCGCGCTTTTCCGCAATACGGTGTACGGCGTAGGCCAACGGTATCCGGGGACTTGAGATTCCTGCATGTTCGTACTCTTCAACGAGTTCGGGTTGGATTTTTTTCCGAAGTGCCTTGCCCACGCCGTTTTTCCTCATTATGTACATCAGTTCAGGATTGTTTATCGTGAGTGGCTTTTTTTCAGGACTTGGTTCCTGAACCGAAGGTTTCAAGGGTTTTTCCTTGTTCTTTATCCGGCGTTCCTTTTTCGGAATGAGACTTTGGATGGCGTCTTGGGCGATTTGTCCCGATTCTACAGCCTCGACCAATGGAATAAGTCCAACGCTGTTGGCTATTGCCTGACTCACGTGTTCGGGCGTGATTCCGGCTTCGTGAATCCTTCGGGCTAATGCAAAACGTTCAGGCCCTGTGCTTCCGGCTCGGCGTATATGGTCGAAGTGATGTAGCTGCCAATCGTGTTTCTTGAACATGTCGACCAGAGCATAGACGTCCTCACTCCTGAAATCGGCGTCCTCTTTCCTCTTTTTTCCGCTTAAGTCGTACTTGGGCATGTTCTGAATAAACTCTTCGACTGCTGCTTCCATGTTGACCCTCATTATAAACGGCCGTTTTGGGCTGGGTTTTGTGCCGGCTTTGGCCATCTCCTTGTCTGCCATATCGGCAGCGGATTTCATGGTTTCTTGCAGGCTGCCGTTGCTTCCGAGCATGAATCCTGCGAATAACGGCGCCCAATTTCTCGTAATGGCGGCTTTGAATTCACGCTTGCTCGTCACTCTGATTTTTTGTTCTTTCATGGCGTTTTCAGTCGTTTTTATTTGAATTTACTTCTTATAGATTTGGAAGATGTCTTCGTCTTGCAGGACGTGCGAGAGACCGACCTTCTGTCCGGGGTGCTTGGCTGAGCGTCCCCAGATCAAGGCGTACTTGAAGAGGCTGCGCATGTCGCGGTGGATCAAGTCGCACACGTCGGCGATGGTGGTTCCCGTCTTGACCAACATGGGGTCGTCCTTGTCCACGCCTTTGAAGCGCGTCTTGGTGTAGATTCGGATCAGCCTGAGTTTCTGGTAGATGGTTTCCTTGAGCGATTCGAGGTTCTGTGAATTCGAAGCCGAGATGGGGATGTGGTCGAACGGCAATCCGTCCAGCGAACCGGGCGCCGCCAAATCCACTTTGTTGACCACGACCAACGACGGGATGTACTTGCGGTTACCCACCAAGACGTCGATGAGTTGGTCCACCGTGGCGTCCTGTCGGATGGTCACGTTTCCGTTGAAGATGCCGTACTCATTGACGATGCCGGTGACCAGGCGTTCGTCCAGTTGGCTTTGCTTCTTGGTAAACGCGATATCGAGGCCACCGCGCAGGATGGGCTCGATCTTGATGTCCGGCGGTGGCTCGTCCAGGCGGATGCCAATGCCTTCCAGCTCGGCTTTAAGCCGGTCGACGTAAGTAGGGTCGAACACGTCGACGATGAGCAAGACCAAGTCGGCGTTGCGCGCGACGGCGAGGATTTCGCGGCCGCGGCCGACGCCGGTCTTGGCGCCGGCGATGATGCCCGGCAGGTCCAGCAGCTGGATCTGGGCGCCTTTGTAGTGCAGGATGCCGGGAATGCACGTCAGCGTGGTGAAGGCGTAGGCGGCCATCTTGCTTTTGGCGCCTGTCATCGCATTGAGAAGGGTGGATTTGCCGACGGAGGGCAGGCCGATGAACACGACGGTGGCGTTGCCGGCTTTCTTGACGGCAAAACCGCCGGACCCGCCGCCTTTTCCTTTGCCGCCGCTGCCTCCGGAGACTTGCTCGCGTTTGAGCTTGGCCAACTTGGCCTTGAGGATGCCGAGGTGGTGTTCGGTGGCCTTGTTCTTCTGGGTCTTGGCCATCTGCTCTTCGATTTCAGCGATTTTTTCAGTGATGCCCATGGGGTTTGTACGTCTCGAGATTTTTTTCTAGGTTGATTCTTGTTGGCAGGATTTGGCAGCGGGTCGGTTGCATTGGTTTTTTTAGATGCCCAGGGCGTAGGTGGCCAAGGCCATGGCGCCGGAGAGGATGAACAGCGACAGGTAGGCCAGGACGAGGTGGGGTTCGCGAAGGGCTTTGCGGGACAGGATGAGGTGGGGCAGGTTGTACCATTCCGATCCGGGCGGGGGGCTGAGGCGGCCGTCGGCGGCGATGATAGGGCTATGGACGGCTTTGCGCCGCGAGATGCCCTTGATCGAATAGTAGACTGTGGCGGACAATTCGTAGAATGCCGGCAACAAGAGGATGATGCCGTATTTTTCCATGTTGCCGACGATGACGGCGGCGGCAAGCAAGGCACCGATGCTCAAGGTGCCGGCGTCGCCGGGGAAGATCTTGGCCGGGAACCAGTTGTACTTAAGGAAGGCCAGGCAGGCGCCGAGGCCGGCGGCCAGAAGGAACGCGGCGGTGGCCGATTCGCTGTGTACGGCGATGATCAAGAGCGTGGAAAAAGCGACGGCGCCGAAGCCGGCTTCCAGGCCGTTGTATCCCGCCGTCAGGTTGGCGGCGTTGGCCGCTCCAGTCACGCCCAGCGGTACCAAGATAAAGTGGTACAACGGCCCGAAGTGAACGGTTCCCATCCAGGGTAATTTAAGGACGTTTTGGCCGGCATGGATGGCAACCAAGGGCAGCGAGCCGATGATCGGCAACATGGTTTTGAAAAAGAGGCGGATTTTGAACAAGTCGTCCAGAAGTCCGACGATGCCGACCAGCGTGACGGTGGAAAGACACGCCAAAAGGATGATTTGGGACGGCGCGTCCTGCACGACGTAGGCTTTGACCAGGACGCCCACCAAGATGGCCGCGACGATGCCGGCCATGATGGCAAAACCGCCCATGCCGGGCACCCGGGGTCGGCCGCGTTTGTTGTCGTCGTTTTCAAGGAATCCATGGCGCGTAGAGGCCCGGATCATTAAGGGGGTGAACACGAAGGTGACGACGAATGCAGTCACCAGACCAAAGGCGATCAGCAGGAGGTTCATGCGGCAAATTCACTCGGAAATGGTCTGTTTTTTTAGTATCATCTTGCGGCGTGCGCGCTTAAATGCTTCGGCTTAAAGCCGCTTCAGCGGTTTGGGTTGGTCTTGATCCAGGTACGTGCGGCACCAAAGTTCAAGGCCCAACAACGTCCAGAATTGGCGGGTGTAATACGCCGGACTTTGGGCAAAGTGGTCCAACACGTTTTTCCCGATTCCGGGCCGCATCAGTTTCCGTTGGTCAAGTGTCTCAAAGCACTGGTTGGCCACCTCCTTGAGGCCATGGTCCAGCCAGGCTCGTGTCGGGACGTTGAATCCGTGTTTTTTTCGGTGGAGGATGGTGGGGGGGATGCCTTGGGCCTTCATGATGCGGCGCTGGATGATCTTGGTCGAGTGCCAGTCGGCTTTCATGTGGCCGGGCAGCCGGTTGACGAAGCGGACCAGCGCCGTATCCAGAAATGGTACGCGGGTCTCCACGGCGTGGGCCATGCTGCTGTGGTTGACCTTCATAAGGTAGTCGTCCGGCAGCAGTTGGGCTTGGTCGAAGGCCAGCATCTGGTTGAGGAAAGGTCCATTGGGGAATTGTTTTTCGGCGTCGGCCGCGGCATGCCGTTGCGTGTGGAGGCAAGCAGCGTCCTTTTCTTCTTCTGAAAAGGCGGCCGCGTAGGCGATGACGCGTCCGGCGCGTGTGGGCGCTTTCAGGATTTCGTTGAGTCGTCGGCGTGGGGCTTGGTGCAGAAAAGGACGGGTCAGGGCGGTCCAGTGCGTGGGAAGTTTGTGGAGGGTTTCGGCGGCCAAGAGGCGGCGGTAGCGCGTGTAGCCGGCGAAGACTTCGTCGCCGCCGTCGCCGGTGAGCACGACGCTGGCATGTGCCTTGGTGGCGTGGGCCATGAGGTAGGTAGGGAGGGCCGCGATGTCGGCCGGCGGTGCGTCCAAGTGCCACGTGATTTGGGGCAACAAGTCGTAGCGGTCCGGCTCGACGCGCAGGGGGACGTGTTGGGTGTCGTAATGCGAAACGATCTGCTCGACGTAGGGCGTCTCGTCGTCTTGTGTTCCGAAGGCGACGGAGAAGGTGCGGGGCCGGCAGTATTGGCTCATTTGGGCGACAATCCAGCTGGAATCAAGGCCGCCCGAAAGATACGCGCCGACCGGCACGTCGCTTTGCAGGCGTTTTTGGACTGCTTCGGCAAAGAGGGTTTGAATGCGGCCCGCGGCTTCCGTCAGGCTTCCGTCAAACGGCGTTCGGTCGGGGTGGTCATACCGGCGTTCCTGGATGTGGCGGTTCTTGGAAACCGTCAGGGCGTGTCCGGGCCGTACTTTTAGGATGTGTTCAAACAAGGTGTCCGGTGCGACGGCATATTGGTATGTGAGGTACTGGTCCAAGGCGCGGCGGTTCAGCGAAGCGGGCAGTCCTTCGTATTCCAGGAGGGCCTTGGGCTCGGAGGCAAAGAAAAAGCCGTCCGGCAAGGCGGCATAGTAGAGGGGCACGACGCCGAGGGGGTCGCGGGCCAACAGCAGTTCGCGGCGGTTGTCATCCCAGGCGGCGAAGGCGAATTCGCCGTCGAGTTTTTCGGGCAAGGCATGGCCCCATTCGGCGTATCCGTGGACAAGGACTTCCGTGTCGCTGTGGCTTTCGAACCGGTATCCTTTGTTCTCCAATTCGTGGCGGAGGGGTTTGTAGTTGTAAATTTCGCCGTTGAGCACGACGACATGGCCCTGGTCGTCACTCATGGGTTGGCGGCCGTTTTCCGACAAGTCCAGGATGCTCAGGCGGCGGTGGCCCAGCATGACCTCGCGGTCCAGGTAGGTGCCATGTTGGTCCGGTCCGCGGTGGACCAGTGCCGCTTTCATGCGTTCCAGGAGGGCATTGTCGATGAATCCGAATGCGCCTACGATGCCGCACATAGGTGATGGGCCTCCTGGATGTATTGGTGTGCCGCACGTTTCCATGAATGGTCGCGTTGCACGCGAAGGCGGCCGTTGCGCGCGAGTTTTCGAGCCAATGCGGAATCGTTCAGCACGCGTTGGATGGCGCGGGCCAACGCCCCTGCGTCACGGGGCGGGACCACCAGCGCGTCTTGTCCATGGCGGACCGGCAGGCCGATGTCCGTCACCACGCACGGTAAGCGGGCGGCCCAGGCTTCCAACAACGCGATGGGCAGGCCTTCCGAAAGCGAGGGCAACACGAAGCCGTCGGCGTGCGCCAATAATCGGGGTACGTCCGAGCGGTTGCCCAAAAACCGCACTTTCTTTGTCAGTTTTCTTTCCTGCACGAGGGTTTTCAATTCGGCTTCCTGTGGTCCAGTTCCGATGACGTCCAAATCCGCGTCCACTTCTTGCATGGCGTCCAAAAGGTACGTAAGGCCTTTGACTCTCTGCAGCCGGCCGACGAAGACCAGTTTGGGCCGCCGGCTTTTTTTTCGGCTTTTCGGCAACCTATCGTAAGGCTCTAGGTTGATGCCGGTGGAAATGGTCACGCTGCGGCGGGGAAGAAAACCCATCTTGTGTTGGAACGCGTCTTGTTCCTGGGCGTTGGGAAAGACGACGGCGTCGGCATGGCGGTAGGCAAAGGCCTCCAAGTGGCGAAGTAGGGTTTGGGCCCAATGCGGGTATTGGGGTTGGACCCAGGCAATGCCGGCAGGCCGGGCGATGATGGGTTTTTGGTTTTCACGTCGAAGCAGGAGCGCTGCGAGAGTGGCCATGACGCCGTTGGAAATGACGACGTCG
>Ga0080064_1000903_pt1 | contig 69181 bp, 65 predicted proteins | sample Subgrocontami54m_FD_69260 | JGI IMG/M metagenome (GOLD analysis project Ga0080064, IMG submission 69260) | Subsurface groundwater microbial communities from S. Glens Falls, New York, USA - GMW46 contaminated, 5.4 m (SPADES assembly) (version 2) ...
AGGGGCTGCGGCCTCAAGAGCATTCTGGAGATCGAGCGGGAGCTGTTTCGCTATTTGACGCTTGGCGATGCGGCTGCTGGCATTGACGTAACGGCTACTGAAACGCCCGCCACTCTAGAAGACCGAGGGGACGGTAGCGCCCCACCCGATTTGTGGCCTCTTCCCGCGGAAATCAAGGGGGATCTTCATGCCTCCTTGACCGTCCTGGATTTATCCGTCAGGGCAACGGGCGTCCTAAAGCGACTAAGGGCAAAAACGGTAGGTCAGCTATTCGGGTTGACCAAACGCGACCTCCGCCAAGCGAAGAACTGCGGGCGAAAAACGATCGCCGAGATTGAGTCGAAACTTCTTGATTACTTGTCATCGGGACGTGCATCCCTTGCCGCCTTCGCGGATCCTGTTCCCGAGTCCTATGACCCCACACGACTCGGGACCAAAGCCTTCGTCGAAGGGCTGCTCTCGGTGCTGCCAGAACGGAGCCGCCTGGTTATCACTGCTCGCTATGGCCTATGGGACGGAATCACCGAAACCTTGCAGGACATCGGCGACAAGTTGGGTCGCACAAGGGAGCGAATCAGGCAAATTGAAGGCGTGGGCCTCAAGCGGCTACGGTGGCGCACGCGGCGGATGGACGACGACTTCGTTAGAAGCAAGGTCTCTGCAGCAATCACTCAAAGCGCTGAGCTCCGCGGAGTAGTCGCTGAGAACGAATTGGTCAAGTGCCTTGCCGACGATTGCACGCCTGAGGAATCTGGGCTTGCGCTGGCGCTTCTGACGGACTTGGCAGGCGGCCCAGGTTCCCTGGGGCGTTGTTTTAAGAAGGTAGAAGAAGAGGTTTACTGCCTTACTTCCACACTTGCCACTGAGTACAGAGCTGCACTTGGGCGCGTGCGGAGGGTCCTCGAAAGAGAGAACAGACCCCTGACGGAGCATGAACTCTGCGCTGGAGCTTTGGGAGGTGACGCTGAAGCAGGCGTGGCTGGGACCGGGCTTCTTCGCCGCGTATTGACGGTCTCTCCTTCAATTACGCGCCTGAAAGGCGGTCACTTCGCATTGTCGACCTGGGTGTCCTTTCGCGGTCGCAATGCCCTCGGCCTAGCTGAGTTTGCACTAATGACGATGGGCAAGCCAGCCCACTTCACGGAAATCGCCGCACGTATTGCCGAGCTGTATCCAGAATTGATTCAGCCGACCGAGGGAACAGTCCACAATGCCCTGGCAAATCGAGAAAAGTTTGTTTGGGTCAAGAGTGGGACATACGGGTTAAAGGCGTGGGGGCTTAAGCAGCCACCGTATATCAAGGATCGCCTAGTACAAATACTCTCGGAAGGACGGTACCCACTCCCCTATTGGTACCTCCAGCAGAAGGTCTTGGAGGTTTGCTACTGTAAGGAACAGTCAGTACGGATGACATTGGACCTAAATCCAAAGCTGTTCAAGAAATATGACAATGATCAATACACTCTGAGGTCCCGAGGTCGTAGTAGAGCAGCGAGTTGAATCTCCGTTCCCCGAGAATCCCGGCTGCACCATCTTTGCTACAATCAAAGGCTGCCTCGCCATGAGCACACCAGGCCCTTTCACCGACGTCGAGAGCGCGCTGGAGGAGATCCGCGCCGGCCGCATGGTGGTGGTGGTGGACGACGAGGACCGCGAGAACGAGGGTGACCTGACTCTGGCCGCGGAGAAGGCCACGCCCGAAGCCATCAACTTCATGGCCAAGTTCGGCCGCGGGCTGGTGTGCCTGGCGCTGACCGAAGAGCGCCTCGACCACCTGCGCATCGGCCCCATGACCGCGGAGAACACCTCGCAGTACGGCACCGCCTTCTGTGAAGCCGTGGACGCCCGCGAGGGGGTCACCACCGGCATCTCCGCCTACGACCGCGCCCGCACCATCCAGGTCGCCATCGACCCAGCGACCCGGCCTTCGGATCTTTCGCGCCCCGGGCACGTCTTCCCGCTGCGGGCCCGCAAGGGCGGCGTGCTGGTGCGCGCCGGCCAGACCGAGGCCTCCGTGGACCTGGCGCGGCTGGCGGGTCTGCTGCCCGCCGGGGTCATCTGCGAGATCATGAACGAGGACGGCACCATGGCGCGCGTGCCGCAGCTCATCGAGTTCTGCGCGCAGCACGGTCTGAAGATGCTGACCGTGGCCGAGCTCATCCGCCACCGCATGCGCAAGGAGCGTTACGTCCGCCGCGTGGGCGAGGCGCTGCTGCCCACCCCCTTCGGCGAGTTCCGCATGATCGCCTACGAGAGCGAGGTGGATGGCGAATCCCACGTCGCGCTGGTGCGGGGCCAGATGCCCGCCGGGGATGCCCAGCAGGCCGCCGCCGATCCTGTCTTGGTGCGCATGCACTCCCACTGCCTGGTGGGCGACGTCTTCGGCGCCACCTGGTGCGATTGCCACGCCATGATCGAGCGCAGCCTGGAGCGCATCGCCCGCGAGGGCCGCGGCGCCCTCATCTATCTGCACCAGACCTCGAAGGGCTTCTCCGTGGAGCGCATGGGAGAGCAGCAGGTTCTTGCCTTCCATCGCGAGGTGCGCGAGCCATCGCTCCCCGACCACCAGCGCAAGACCCAGCGCGAGGTGGGCATCGGCGCCCAGATCCTCGCCGACCTGAACATCCACGCCATCCGCCTGCTCACCAACCATCCGCGCAAAGTCGCCGCCCTGGAAGGCTTCGACCTCGAGATCGTCGAGCAGGTGCCCGTGCCCGCCTCCCGGCCGGCGATGCGGGAATTCTGAGAAGCAGCAATTCGCAATGGAAAAACAGAGGGCGCAGGGCGCGCCCTGGCTTAGTTGGGCTTCTTGGGAACGATGTCGCTGTCTTTGATGAGAAACTGCGCCGGGCACTCGCGCGAGCCGCAGATCACCGGGATGAGCCCCGCGATCTGCCGCCGGGTGATGAGCCCCAGCGTGCCGCACGAGGGGCAGGAGAGCACCGCCCAGTAAGGGTCGTCGTCTTCGCCCACCTCGCCCGCGTTCTCCAGCACGAAGATGGTCCCGGGCTGCATCTGCTCCGGGATCCATTCGCTCAGGATGTTCAGCTCCTGCACCATGGGGCCTCCCGTTCTGCGAAGCTGCGGTTTCGCCTGCTCGCTCATGCCGGCCTCCGTTGCCGCCCGCGGGCGGCCGACGTCACCGATTGCTGTGCTTTCTTCTTCCAGCCGCGGATGTCGGCGTGCACCTGCCGCACCATGTCGCTCAGGCAGATGCTGAACACCGGCTGGCGGCAGTTCTTGAGCACGTCCACCACCCGCTTGGCCGAATCTTCCAGGAAGATGTTCTTTCCGTCGGTGAGCAGGTGGGTGTCGGAGCCGCGGCGCACGGTATCCACCAGGCGGCGGCTGAACTCGCGCTCCAGGAAGCGCATGATCTTGCGCATCCGCTGCAGCGAGAAACCCTTGCGGCGCATCTCCACGATGACCGCGATCTCCGCCAAGTCGTCCACGGAGTAGAGCCGGCGGCGGCCGGTACGCGCCGGCACCACGATGCCGCGCTCGTCCCACCACTGCAGTTGCCGCGGCGTGATGCCCGTCAGCGCCACCACTTCATTCGAAGAGAAGCTTCGCTTCATTTGGCCCCAGTCTTGTTTCAAACAAAGATTGCCGGAAATGTTTGAAACATTCTAGGCGCAGGATGTTGACTGTCAAGGGAATTTCGCGAGGCGGGGGAACCTGGAACGATACGGGGAGGCTAGCGGGGCGGGTTCGAAACCGCGCCGGGCGCTGCGGTCCCGGTCCGGCAGCGGGGTACGACGCGGGCGCGGTTGCGCGCCGAGATGGCGCCGGGGTCGTCGCCGCGCTTTTCCACTTCCGGGCGGAGCCGCTCCGCGCTCTTGCGGGCTTCGTCGGCGGAGGGCCCGGCGGGATCGGCCACCAGGCTGGCATCGTAGCTCTCCAAGGCGCGCGTGGCCTCGTCGAGTTTGTCGAAGGCGCGCCCCAACCTTAGATAGATCGCGGCATCGTCCGGCTTGGACTTCAGAGCTTCCTGGTAGCGGCTCAGCGCCGCGCGATATTTCTTCTCGCTGAAGTAGTAGTCGCCGACCTCGACACTCTGCGCGGCCGCGATGGGGTCGTACACCGCGGCCTGCTCCGTGGCCTCTTGGCTCGAGCTCTCCCCTGTCTTTTCGCCGCCCGTCGTCTGCGGCGGATGGGAGGTCGGCAGCTGCCGCGGATCCGGCTTCCCCGCGCCGGAGCCCTTGCACCAACCTCCGAGGCATACGCTGTTGGGAAGCGGGTTCTTGTTGCGCTGCTTTTTCGCTTTGTTCATCTCCGCCAGGTATTCATCGACGGACCCCTCGTCTCGACAGGACTGTTCGGGGCCGGGCTGCGGCCGGACGGCCGGCGCGGAAGGTGTCTGCGGGGACGGCTGGGCCTGCAGCGCCAGCAAGGGCACGGTCGCGGCCAGAGTGAGGAACCACCGCATGCGCTTACACCAACCCGGCGGAGAAGGATCCGCCCCCGACAAAGTGGACGATTTCCAGGCGGTCACCCTCGCGCAACTCGGTGGCAGGCCAGCGGTCGCGGGCGACGATGGCGCGGTTCAACTCCACCGCCACCCGGTCCGCCCGCATGCCCAACCGCTCGATGAGCGCCGTCAGCGTAAGCGCGCCGGAGAAACTCTGTTCCTCCCCGTTGACCTGGAGTTTCATGTCTTCAGATTGTACCGGGGATTGTACCGGGGGCTAGGTGGCCTTGCGGAGGCGGAACTTGCGGGTGGCGGACTTGTCGCCGTGCTGGGCCTGCACCAGGATGGCGGCCTCGCGCAGCGCCGCCTCGTCGAGCGCCAGTTTCATCTCGGCGGCGCCGCTGACATCGGTCGAGGTCTGGGAGTAGATGGGCGCGTCGCTGGAGAGGGCGAGGCGCGAGGTGAGCTGCGCGCCCTTCACCGCCGCCCCGCCGTCGGTGACCACGAACTTCATCACCACGGCGCTGTCGGCGTAGACCGCGTCGGAGTTCACCCAGCGGATGGCCAGGCCCTGGCCGTCGGTGTCTTGGATCTCCTGGTTGTGGCCGACCGTGCCCTCCAGCTTCCCGCCCCGGACCGCGTCGAGCACCATGCGATGCTGCGTCTTGAGCAACTCGTGCATGTGCTCATCGGTGAAGTCGGGGTGAGCGGCCTGGTCGGCGTAGGAGGAGGCGCGCTTGCCGATGCACTGCCCGCGCACGAACACCTGCGTCTGCAGCAGGAGGTCGTTCTGCCGCGCCTCGCTCTGCACGTGGTAGACGGTGTCGCCGACCTTGGTGTCGGTGTTGAAGCCGAAAATCATGGTTTCGAGGGCGCGGATTCCATGCTGTCATGAAGCGCGCGCCTTGACACTCCACGGAGCGAAATCTATAGTCGAAACGCGCGAAACCCGCTGTTGGCGCGCATTATATACACGCCCTTCCATGCCAGACAACTACCTCGCCCGCTACCTGCCGCTGCTGGTCCACCTGCTGATGGCACTGGGGATCGCGGTGGGGATGGTGGCGCTCTCCGCCCTGCTGGGCTGGCGCCGCCCCGGCCGGGTCAAGTCCCAGCCCTACGAATGCGGCATGGCCCCTACCGGCGACGCCCGCGGCCGCTTTTCGGTGAAGTTTTACCTGGTGGGCATGCTCTTCATCCTGTTCGACGTGGAAGTGGTCTTCCTGTACCCCTGGGCAGTGGTCTTCCGCGAGCTGGGGATGTTCGGCTTCTACGAGATGCTGGTGTACATCGCGGTGATCCTGGTGGGCTTCCTCTATATATGGAAGAAAGGGGTACTGGACTGGGCCTTCGAGCGAGGCGAATCCTGAACCCATGTCCCTCGACCCCGCGATCACCGATTTGGAAGCGCTCCAGGAGCGCGCCCCCATCGCGTTGCTGCGCAGCGCTCTCCCCGGCGCGGTCACGGGCGGCAAGTTCGACCGCGGCGAGCTCACGCTTTGGATCGAACGCGCCCACCTGCGCGAAGCCTGTTCCCTGCTGAAGTCCGACCTGCACTTCAACTTCCTCGCCGACGTGACCTGCGTGGACTGGCATCCCACCGAGCCGCGCTTCGAGGTGGTCTATCACCTGCTCTCCATCCCGCGGAAAGAGCGCTTGCGGCTGAAGGTGCGCCTGGCGGGCGGCGACGCCAGCCTGGAATCGGTGACCTCAGTCTGGCCCGCGGCCGATTTCTTCGAGCGCGAGGTCTTCGACCTCTTCGGCGTGCGCTTCCAGGGACATCTCAACCTGCGCCGTCTGCTCATGCCCGAGGACTGGGAGGGCCACCCGCTGCGCAAGGACTACCCCGTCGAGGGATACCGCTGACATGGCCCACCTGACCCCGACTCCCGCCCTCGACCCCACGCAGGAAGGCGTGATGATCCTGAACATGGGGCCGCAGCATCCCTCCACCCACGGCGTGCTCCGCCTGATCTTGGAGATCGAGGGCGAGAACGTGGTGCGCCTGGTCCCCGACATCGGCTACCTGCACACCGGGATCGAGAAGACCTGCGAGGCCAAGTTCTACCAGCAGGTGGTGGTGCTCACCGACCGCATCGACTACCTGTGTCCCATGACCAACAACCTCTGCTACGTGCTGGCGGTGGAGAAGCTGCTGGGGCTGGAGATCCCGCCGCGGGCGCAGTGGATGCGGGTGCTGCTCAACGAGCTCACGCGCATCAACTCTCACCTGGTGTGGCTGGGGACGCACGCCCTGGATATCGGCGCCATGTCCGTCTTCCTCTACTGCTTCCGCGAGCGCGAGGACGTGCTGCGCATCTTCGAGATGGTCAGCGGCCAGCGCATGATGACTTCCTACTTCCGTATCGGGGGCCTGGCGCTGGAGCCGCCGCGCGGCTTCTTCCAGGTGGTCAAGAAGTTCGCCGACCGCTTCCCCGCGCGCGTGGACGAGTACGAAAGCCTGCTCACCGAGAACCGCATCTGGAAGGACCGCACCCGCGGCGTCGGGCGCATCTCCGCCGAGGACGCCGTCGCCCTGGGGGTGAGCGGGCCCTCGCTGCGTGCCAGCGGCGTGGACTACGACCTGCGCCGCGATATGCCCTACTCCAGCTATGACAAGTTCCGCTTCCACGTCCCGGTCAAGCACGAGGGCGACGTCTATGCCCGCTACCTGGTGCGGGTGCAGGAGATGCGCGAGTCCATCGGGATCGTCCAGCAGGCGCTGGCCGGCATGCCCGAAGGCCCAATCAAGGCCGACGCCCCCAAGGTCGTCCTGCCCGATCGCGAGAAGATGAAGACGCAGATGGAAGCGCTCATCTACCACTTCAAGATCGTCACCGAGGGCTTCACCGTGCCCGCGGGCGAGGTCTATCAGGCGGTGGAATCGCCGCGCGGCGAGATGGGCTACTACGTGGTCTCGGACGGCACCGCCAAGCCCTACCGCGTCCACATGCGCTCCCCTTCGTTCGCCAACCTGCAGGCGCTGCCCACCATGTGCCACAACCGCCTGATCGCGGACGTGGTGGCCGCCATCGGGAGCATTGACATCGTGCTGGGAGAGATTGATCGCTGATGGTTGTCTCCGAACAACTCGACAAGTTCTTCGACCAGAAGATGAAGAACTATCCCACCCAGCGGTCGTTCCTCGTCCCCATGCTGCTCTACACCCAGGATGAGCTGGGCTACCTCTCCGACGAAGCCATTACCTACGTCGCCGGCAAGGTCGGCTTGCCCGAGCTGGAGGTGCGTAACGTGGTCAGTTACTACTTCATGCTGACCACCAAGCCGCGAGGGAAATTCAACGTGCAGGTGTGCACCAACATCAGTTGCATGCTGCGCGGCGCGGAGGAAGTCTACGACCACTGCCAGAAAACACTCGGCATCGGCCACAAGCAGACCACGCCGGATGGCCTGTTCTCGCTGGAGGAAGTCGAGTGTATCGGCGCCTGCTCCTGGGCCCCGGCCATGCAGGTCAATTACGACTACCACGAGAAGCTGAAGCCCGAAACCGTGGACAAGATCCTGGCAGGCTACGCGAGCAAGACAAAACTGTAATGGCAGACCTGGTCTTCCATCCCGACGAGGTCAAGGTGGTCAGCAAGCGCTTCGGCCAGGGCGCGGCGGCCATCGACCGCTACTTGGAGCTTGACGGCTACAAGGCCGTGAAGAAGGCGCTGGAGATGGGCGCGGACAAGATCATCGACGAGATGAAAAAGTCCAACCTGCGCGGGCGCGGCGGCGCCGGCTTCCCCGCGGGAATGAAGTGGTCGTTCGTGCCCAAGGAATCGCCCAAACCCAAGTACATCCTGTGCAACGGCGACGAGAGCGAGCCCGGCACCTGCAAAGACCGGCTCATCTTCGAGCACGACCCGCACGCGGTGATCGAAGGCGTGATCATCGCCGGCATCGCCGTGGGCGCGCACCAGGGATACATCTACATCCGCGGCGAGTACCGCTACCTGGTGGACATCATGGAGAAGGCCATCGCCGAGGCCTACGCCAAGGGCTTCCTGGGCAAGAACATCTGCGGCAGCGGCAGCGGCTACGACTTCGAATGCGCCGCGCACACCGGCGCTGGGGCGTATGAGGTAGGCGAGGAATCCGCGCTGATGGAGTCGCTCGAGGGCAAGCGCGGCATCCCGCGCATCCGGCCTCCCTTCCCCGCGGTGGTCGGCTTGTACGGCGGGCCCACGGTCATCAACAACTGCGAGACCCTGGCCAGCGCCCCGCACGTCATCCTGGGCGGCGGCGACTGGTACGCCAACCTGGGCACGCCCAAGAACGGCGGTACGCGCCTCTTCTGCCTCAGCGGACACGTCAACCGTCCCGGCGTCTATGAGCTGCCGCTGGGATACAACCTCAAGAAGATGATTTACGACGTCGCCGGCGGCATCCTCCACGGCCGCAAGCTGAAGGCGGTGGTGCCCGGCGGCTCTTCGACGCCGTTGCTCACAGCCGACGAGATCGATGTCGCCATGGACTTCGACACCCTGATGAAGATGCAGTCCTTCCTGGGCTCGGGCGGCGTCGTGGTGCTCGACGAAGAAACTTGCATGGTGAAGTTCGCCCAGCGGGTGATGCGCTTCTACGCCCACGAGAGCTGCGGATGGTGCATCCCCTGCCGCGAGGGCACCGACTGGCTCAAGAAGACGCTTACACGCTTCCACGCAGGCGGCGGCCTGAAGAAGGACATCGACAACATCCAGTACCTGGCGGAGAACATGCTGGGCCGGACGTTTTGCCCCCTGGGCGACGCCGCGGCCATGCCCATCATCTCCATCGTGAAGAAGTTTCGCAGCGAATTCGAGGACCATTTGGAAGGCCGGCCCTGTCCGTATGAGCCGGCTTCCGTGGAACAGTTGCCGGTGATGAGATGAATTCGACAATTGTCAATTGTCAATTGTCAACCGGGAATCGGGAGACATGCCCGACGTAACCATTACAGTCGACGGGAAGAAGGTAACGGCCCCCGCGGGGACGCTGCTCATCGAGGCCTGCAAGCACGTAGGCATCGAGGTGCCGTCGTTCTGCTACTACCCCGGGCTGTCGCTGCAGGCGGCCTGCCGCATGTGCCTGGTCGAGATCGAAAAGATGCCCAAGATGGCGACCGCCTGCACCGTGCCCATCGCCGAAGGCATGGTGGTCACCACCGCCAGCGACAAGGTGAAGCAGGCGCGCAAGTCCATGCTGGAGCTGCTGCTGGGCAACCATCCGCTGGACTGTCCGGTGTGCGATGCCGGCGGCGAGTGCGAATTGCAGGACATGACCTTCAAGTACGGCGCGGCGGAATCGCGCTACATGGAGGGCAAGCTGCACAAGGAGGAACAGCAGTGGTCGCCGGTGGTGTTCTTCGACCGGCCGCGCTGCATCCTGTGCTACCGCTGCGTGCGCGTCTGCGGCGAAGGCATGGACGTGTGGGCGCTGGGCGTGCAGGGCCGCGGCGCCACCTCCGTCATCGCCCCCAACCAGCAAGACCACCTGGAGTGCGAAGAGTGCGGAATGTGCATCGACATCTGCCCGGTGGGCGCGCTTACCTCCGGCGCCTATCGCTACAAGACCCGCCCCTGGGAGATGAACCACACCGGCACCATCTGCACCCACTGCGGCGACGGCTGCAAGACCACGCTGGGCGTGCGCCGCGCCGAAGGGGGCGCGCAGATCGTCCGCGGCGACAATCGCGACAAGAGCGGCATCAACGGCGACTTCCTCTGCGTCAAGGGCCGCTACGCCTTCGACTTTGCCCATCACGAAGACCGCCTCCGGCAGCCGCTGGTGCGCAAGCACGGCCGCCTGACCCCCGTCTCCTGGGAGGAAGCGCTGGAGACGGTTGGGAATCGCTTCCGCGAGATTCGCGACGCTGACGGCGGCAAGGCCCTGGGCGTCCTTGGCTCCACCCGCACCACCAACGAAGAGAACTACCTGCTGCAGAAGTTCGCGCGCGTGGTGCTCCAGACCAACAACATCGATCACCACCGCACCGCGGACTTCCCTGCCTTCGCCCACGCGCTCGCCGGCAAGCCGGAGGCCACCGCTAGCATGCGCGACGTGGCTCGGGCGCCCGCCATCCTGCTGATCGGCAGCGACCCAACCGAGCAGCATCCCCTGCTCGCCTGGAACATCCGCACCAACGTGCGCCTGCGCCACGTTCGGCTGTACGTGGTCAACTCCGAGGAGATCAAGCTGCGCCGCCAGGCCGCGACGTTCGTACAGATTCCCGCCGGCGCCGAGGGCAGAGCCGCTGCCTTTCTTGCGGGAGACGAAAGCGCCGCCTTCGCGCTCGGCGCCTCCGCCGAGACCCTGAAGACCATGCGCGACAAGCTGCCCGGCGAGCAGAACCTGATCATCATCTTTGGGTCCGAGCTGCGTGGCGACGACGTGACATCACTGGCCCGCTTCGGCGCCGCAATCCCAGGCGCAAAGCTCATCTGCCTGGGCGACTACGCCAACTCCCGCGGCGCGGCGGACATGGGTCTTTATCCCGACCTGCTGCCCGGCTACACCTCGCTCGCGGGCGGCGGACACTTTGCCGCGGAGTGGCGCGCGCCGCTGCCTTCCGAGCCCGGGCTGGACCTGCGCCAGATGATTGCCGCCGCTGCCGAGGGCAAGCTCAAGGGACTGTACGTTGTGGGCTCGAATCCGGTCAGCCGCTTCGGCGTGGATCCCTTTGCGCTTTCGAAGACTTTCGTCGTCGTTCAGGACCTCTTTCTGACGGAGACCGCCGCCATCGCCGACGTTGTCCTACCCGCGGCCTGCGCCTACGAGAAGTCGGGCACGTTCACCAACACCTGCGGCGACCTGCAGATGCTGACCAAGGCCGGCGACTTCCCCGGCGTGAAGCCGGACCTGGAAATCATCGTGCGCATCGCCGACCGCATGGGATTCGATCCGCGGCGTTTGGTGCCCTTCGGAGGCGCGGAGCGCGCGGACCAGGGACAGTCGCGCGGCGTGCAGTCGGGCGAGGCCGATCGCCACGACGTATGGCTGCGCGCCCACAACCTGGAGCCCAAGGTCAGCCCCTTCGATCCCATGGCGCTGCTCGACGAGATCCAGCGCCTGGTCCCCGGCTACGACGTCTCGCGCACCGACCTGGCCGCGGGCAACGACGTGCACACCGGCATCCCGGATGAGGTCGCGCGCAGCGGCGGCACGGATTCCATCGTCCCGTCCGCGGATACGCTCTTCACCTCGGGCACGCTGGGACGCTACTCGCGCGCGCTGAATTCGGTTCTGGAGAGCCGCAGGACCCCGGCGGAGAAGCCCGCTGCAGCCGACTAGGATGCCGAACCACTGGCTCACATTCGTCGCCATCACGGCCGTCAAGAGCGCGGTCCTGCTCGGGGTGTTGCTGACGGCGGTGGCCTACACCGTGTGGCTGGAGCGCAAAGTCATCGGCCACATCCAGAACCGCTGGGGACCGACGCGCGTGGGCCCCTTCGGCCTGCTGCAACCGCTGGCCGACGGCGTGAAGCTGCTGCTGAAGGAAGACATCAGCTTGAGCGGAGCGTACCAGCCGCTCTATATCGCCGCGCCCATCCTCGCGGTCGGGCTGGCGCTCACGTCAATTTCGGTGATTCCCATCGGCGAGTCCATCACGGTGCGAGGGGTGCCTGTCCAGCTTCAGATCGCCGACGTCAACATCGCGCTGCTGGTGCTGCTGGGCGTGACCTCCATCGGCGTGTACGGCATCGCGCTGGCCGGCTGGTCGTCGAACAGCAAATACTCGCTGCTGGGCGCGCTGCGCGCCAGCGCCCAGATGGTGAGCTACGAGCTGTCCCTCGGACTGTCGCTGGTGGGCGTGCTCATCCTGACGGGAAGCCTCAGCCTGCGCGAGATCGTCAACCGCCAGGGCGAGTGGCCCTGGCAGTGGAACGTTATCGGCGGGGGCCAGTTGGTGGCGTTCTTCATCTATCTGGCCGCCGCCTTCGCCGAGACCAACCGCATCCCCTTCGACCTGCCCGAGGGCGAGACCGAGCTCGTGGCCGGATATCACACCGAGTACAGTTCCATGAAGTTCGCCATGTTCTTCATGGCCGAGTACACCAACATGGTCACCGTGGCCTGCGTGGCCACCACCGTCTTCCTGGGCGGATGGCATGGGCCGGTGTTCGGCCCCGGGCCGGTGCGCATGGCGCTGCCGCTCTTCTGGTTCGTGCTCAAAGTCTTTTTCTTCTTGTTCCTGTACATCTGGGTGCGCGCGACGCTGCCGCGCTTCCGCTATGACCAACTGATGGCTTTCGGCTGGAAGGTGCTGCTGCCGCTGGCCATCGCCAACGTCTTGATCACCAGCTTTGTGGTAGCGGTGGGAACGTAATGCTCCATCAGATCCTTTTCTTTGTCTTCGCGGCAGTGTGCGTGGCGGGGGCGCTGAACCTGCTGGTCCAGCGCCATCCCATCAACAGCGCGCTCTCCCTCATCGTGGTGATGGGGTCGCTGGCGGTGCTCTACCTGCTGCTGGGGGCGGAGTTCGTGGCCGCAATCCAGGTGATCGTGTACGCCGGCGCCATCATGGTGCTGTTCATCTTCGTCATCATGCTGCTCAACGCCGGGGAGGAAGAGCACTCGGGCGGCAGCCGCGTCGCCGCCGTGCTGGGATACCCGGCGGTGGCCTTGCTGGTGGGACTGACGGCCTGGGCGGTGGTCCGCTCCAGCGGCTCCGCCAACCTCAAGCTGGGAGGGTTCGTGGGCTCGACCGAGGGCATCGGCTACCTGGTCTTCCGCGGCTTCCTCTTGCCCTTTGAGGTCACCTCGGTGCTCATCCTCATCGCCATCATGGGCGCGGTGGTGCTGGCCAGGAAGGAGGATTGATGGTCCCGCTCTCCTACTATCTCGTGCTCAGCGCCATCCTGTTCGGGCTGGGCGTCACCGGCTTTCTGGTGAAGCGCAACATCATCACCCTGTTCATGTCCATCGAGCTGATGCTCAATGCCGTGAACCTGTCGTTCGTGGCCTTCGCCGCGCACTGGGGAGCGCTGAGCGGCCACGTCTACGTCTTCTTCGTGATGGTGGTGGCGGCGGCGGAAGCGGCCGTGGGATTGGCCATCATCATCGCCGTCTTCCGCACCCGGCAGACGCTGAACGTGGACCGCGTGAACCTGCTCAAACTATGACCCCCGACCTCAACTTGTGGCTGATCCCGGTGCTGCCGCTGGTGGGCGCGGCGCTGAACGGCCTCTTCGGACGCCGCTGGCCCAAGCGCGCCGTCGCCCTGGTGGGCGTCGCCTTCGTCGGCGCCGCCTTCGCCTGGACGCTATGGGTGGCCTCGCAGTTCAGCCATCTCGCACAGATCCCGCACATCGAAGAGCACGCGCCCTGGATCACGGCCGGCGGCTTCGTCGCCAACTTCGGCTTCTATCTCGACCCGCTCTCCCTGGTGATGGCGCTGGTGGTCACCGGCGTCGGCTTCCTCATCCACATCTACTCCATCGGCTACATGGAGCACGAGGGCGGCTACTACCGCTTCTTCGCTTACCTGAACCTGTTCATGTTCTTCATGCTCACCCTGGTGCTGGCCGATAACTACCTGCTGATGTTCGTGGGCTGGGAGGGGGTGGGCCTGGCGTCGTATTTGCTGATCGGCTTCTGGTTCCAGAAGGACACGGCCTCCGCCGCCGGCAAGAAGGCCTTCATCGTGAACCGCATCGGCGACTTCGGCTTTTTGATCGCGCTCTTTCTGCTGATTCGGACCTGTGGCTCGCTGAACTTCGCAGAGGTCTTTCCCGCCATCTCGCGGTTGGGCGTCGAAAGCGCGCCGGGAGTGCTGACCGCGATCGCGTTGCTGCTGATGATGGGCGCCTGCGGCAAGTCGGCGCAGCTCCCGCTCTACGTCTGGCTGCCGGACGCCATGGAGGGCCCTACGCCGGTCTCGGCGCTCATCCACGCCGCTACCATGGTGACCGCCGGCGTCTACATGGTGGCGCGCTCCAATCCCATCTTCAGCCGCTCGCCCGAGGCGCTCACTGTGGTGGCCGTGGTCGGCTGCCTCACCGCGCTCTTCGCCGCCACCATCGCCATGGCCCAGACCGACATCAAGCGGGTGCTCGCCTACTCCACCATCTCGCAGCTCGGTTACATGTTCCTGGCCTGCGGCGTCGCCGCCTATTCCGCCGCCATCTTCCACCTGATGACTCACGCCTTCTTCAAGGCGCTGCTCTTCCTGGCCGCGGGCTCGGTGATTCACGCGCTCGGCGGCGAGCAGGACATGCGCAACATGGGCGGCCTGCGCAAGCACATCCCCTGGACCTTCTGGACCATGACCGCCGCCACCTTCGCCATCGCCGGCTTTCCCTTTCTCAGCGGCTTTTTCAGTAAGGACGAGATCCTGTGGCGGGCGTGGTCGAGTCCCTACGGGAGCTGGGTTTTCTGGGCGGTGGGCGTGGGGACCGCCGGGCTTACATCCTTTTATATGTTCCGGCTGTGGTTCCTGACCTTCTTCGGAGAATCTCGCGGCCCGCACGACCGCCATCCCCACGAGAGTCCTCGGGTGATGCTGGCCCCGCTGGTGATCCTGGCCGTGCTCTCTGTGGTCGGAGGCTACGTGGGCGTCCCCCATTCACTTGGCGGGGAGGGCCACTTCGAGCGCTTCCTGGCGCCGGTGGTCGCCTCTCCCGCGGGCACGGAGCACGAAGGCGCTGCGGCCGTGGAAGTGGGAACGGAGCGCATGCTGACCGCGGCCTCGGTAGGAGCGGCGGCGCTGGGACTCTTCTTCGCCTGGCTGCTCTACCACAAGCGCCGCGACCTGCCGGAGAAGATCGCCGCGGCCTTCGGCGGGATCTACACCGCCGTCGCCAATAAGTATTACGTGGACGAGGGCTACAACGCCGTATTCGTGCAGCCGCTGGTGGAGGGCTCTACGCGCCTGCTGTGGCGTGGCGTGGACGCCGGCCTGATTGACGGCTCCGTGAACCACGCCGCCTCGGACGTCCGCAAAGTCTCTGACACCTTGCGCCAGATGCAGTCCGGCAGCGTTCGTTCCTATGCCGGATGGGTGGCGGCGGGAGCGGCGCTGGTGCTGGCCTATCTCGTCTGGGTGGGTGCGCGATGAGCGTCGGCCTGCTGACGATGGTCGTCTTCCTGCCGCTGGCCGGCGCGCTGGCGCTGGCGCTTCTGCCGCGGCGCGACTCGCTGATCCGCTGGTTCGCCCTCGGAGTTTCACTCCTCACCTTTGCCGCTTCCCTGCTGCTGCCCCTCCGCTTCGAGAACCGCTCCGGCTTCCAACTGGAGGTGGACCACGCCTGGATCGCCAGCCCCAACATCCACTTCCACCTGGGCGTGGACGGCATCTCGCTCTGGCTGGTGGTGATGACCGCGTTCCTGGTCCCGCTGAGCGTCGTCATCTCCTGGAAGTCGGTGCACGAGCGGGTGAAGGAGTTCTTCATCCTGCTGCTGGTGCTGGAGACGGCCATGCTCGGCGTCTTCGTGGCCTTGGACCTCTTCCTCTTCTATTTCTTCTGGGAGGCCACGCTCATCCCCATGGCGCTGCTCATCGGGATGTACGGGCACGAGCGCCGCGTCTATGCCGCCGTGAAGTTCTTCCTCTACACCGTGGTCGCCTCGGTGTTCATGCTCGCCGCCATCCTGTGGATCTACGCCCAGGTTGGCACCTTCGACTTCGTCACCATTCAATCTGCGCTCTCGAGCGGGCGCCTGACCCTCTCCTGGAACGCGGCGCGCTGGCTCTTCCTGGGATTCTTCATCGCCTTCGCCGTCAAGGTGCCGCTCTTCCCGGTGCATACCTGGCTGCCCGACGCGCACGTGGAGGCACCGACGGCCGGCTCGGTACTGCTGGCGGCTGTCCTGCTGAAGATGGGGACCTACGGCCTGCTGCGCTTCAACATCACGCTCTTTCCCGAGCAGGCCCGTTACCACGCGCCCTGGATCATCGCCCTGGCTATCGTCGGGATCATCTACGGCGCCCTGGTCGCCATGGTGCAGCCGAATCTAAAGAAGCTGATCGCGTACTCCTCGGTCAGCCACCTGGGCTTTGTGGTGCTGGGCATATTCAGCTTTACCCAGATGGGCGCCGACGGCGCCGTCTACCTGATGCTCAGCCACGGCGTCTCCACCGGAGCGCTGTTCATGCTGGCGGGAATGATCTACGACCGCCGCCACACCTTCGAGATCACCGAGTTCGGCGGGCTGGCCACGCCCATGCCCGCTTACGCCAGCTTCTTCCTGGTAATCACGCTCTCCTCCATCGGGCTGCCGCTGCTCAACGGATTCGTGGGCGAGTTCCTGGTGCTCTCCGGCGCCTTCCAGGCGCGGCCGCTCTACGGCGTGCTGGCGGCGACGGGCGTGATCTGGAGCGCCTGCTACATGCTGTGGATGTACCAGCGCGTCTTCTTCGGCGTGGTGAAGAATCCGGCCAACGCCGCGCTAGCCGACCTGGACGGGCGCGAGCGCCTGGCGCTGTGGCCGCTCGCCGGCCTCGCGCTGGTGATGGGCGTGGCCTCGCCCTGGTGGATGCGGGCCATTGACCCGGCGGTGCGCGCCGCGCTCCCGGTGGCGCAAGCGATCTCGCAGGCGGTTCTACGATGATCCCGATCCCCAGCGAAGACTACATCCGCATCCTGCCCGAGCTTGTGCTCACCGTCTTCGGCATGGCGGTGATGCTGATTGATCCGCTGCTGCCGAAGCGCGCCAGCCGCCGTCCGCTGGGCTGGCTGGCCTTCCTGGGGACGCTCCTGGCCGCCGCCGCCGGCGCCCATCAGGTCTATTACCCCGGCATGGCATTCTTCGGGATGGTGCGCGTGGACTCCTTCAGCATCTTCTTCCATGTCTTAATCACGCTGCTGGCGGCGCTGGTCATCCTGGCTTCGCTCGATTACCTGGACCAGCAGGAGATCCACGGCGGCGAGTTCTACGGACTCGTCCTGCTGGGCACAGTGGGCATGGTGCTGATGTCCTCCGCGGTGGAGCTGGTGCTCATCTTCATCGCGCTGGAGATTTCCTCCATCTCCACCTACGTCCTCGCCGGATTCCGGCGGCGCGTGGCGGCCAGCGCCGAATCCTCGCTCAAGTATTTCCTGCTGGGCTCCTTTGCCACCGCCTTCTTCCTCTACGGTGTCGCCCTGATGTTCGGCGCCACGGGAACCACCAGCATCTACGCTCTGGCCGCGGCGTTGCACCCGCCGCACACGCCGCCGCTGGCCTATGTCGCCGTGGCGTTCCTGTTCGTGGGCCTGGGATTCAAGGTAGCCTCCGCGCCCTTCCACGTGTGGACTCCGGACGTCTATGAAGGCGCGCCAGCGCCGGTGGTAGCGCTGATGTCCACTGCGCCCAAGGCAGCGGCTTTCGCCGTGCTGTTGCGCATCTTCTTCGCCGCCCATGCCCCGGGATGGTTCTGGCTGGTGTGGGTCTCCGCCGCGCTCACCATGACGCTGGGCAACCTGGGCGCGCTGGTGCAGACCAACATCAAGCGCATGTTAGCCTACTCCTCCATCGCCCACGCCGGATACGTGCTCGTGGCCTTCGCGGCCGCGGTGCGGCAGGGGGGCATCTCGGCTGAGGGCGTTTCCGCCGCCATCTTCTACACCGCCGCCTACGGCGTGATGAACGTGGGGGCGTTCGCCGTCATCACCTACTTCGCGCGCGCCGGCGAGCGCTACGTCACCCTCGACGACTATGCCGGCCTCGGTCGCCGCTCCCCGGCGCTGGCCGCCGCCCTCTCCATCTTCCTGCTTTCGCTGATCGGGATTCCCATCACCGGCGGCTTCTTCGCCAAGTTCTACGTCTTCACCGCCGCCTTCCAATCGAACCTGGTGGGGCTGACCATCCTGGCAGTCATCAACAGCGCCATCGCCGCCTACTACTACCTGCGCGTGCTGGTGGTGATGTACATGCGCGAGCCGCGCGAGGACGCTCCCCTGCCCCCGGTCCCGATTGCCATGACTACAGCGCTCGCCGTCTGCGCCCTGGTCACACTTTGGCTGGGGATCCTGCCCGGGCCGGTGCTGGACTACGCCTCGCGCGCCGCCAGCGACTTGCTGCGCTGAACTCCTCTCCAAAAAAGAAAGCCCCCGCCACCCGGGAACGGGCGCGGAGGCTGAGGTACGACCGGACGGGCTAGGTCTTTACCTTGGCGAAGATGATCACCAGGGTGTAGAGCGCCAGGGACTCGATCAGCGCCAGGCCCAGAATCAGGGCCAGCTGAATGCCGGGGCGGGCGCCCGGATTGCGCGCCAGTCCTTCGGCCGCAGCCGCCGTGGCCTTCCCTTGGGCCATGGCGCAGCCCGCGGAAGCGATGGCCATGGCGAACCCAGCCGTGATTGCCACCCAGGCCGCGTCTGACGGACCGCTCTTTCCGCCCATCTCTTGCGCGAACGCGGGCACGGCCACCAGCACCGCCGCCAGCGCCAGGAACACAAACGTCACTCTACGCATGTCTTTCTCCTCCTTATGAAATTGCCGCCAGGGGGTGGTTGACGCCATCCTGGTGCAGGCGCCCTCACACTCGCGGCCGATCACTGATGATGCCGTACTAATGTTCCGTGGCGACAGCGCCCCCAAGGTACACCATCGTCAGCAAAACGAAAATATAAGACTGCAGTAAGGATACGCCCACGTGCAGCAGCAGAAACGCCACCGGAATCCCGATGGGGACGAGCGAAAAGAAAACCAGCGTCACCATGTCGCCGGCGAAGATGTTGGCAAACAGACGCACCGTCAGCGAAAGCATCCTCGCCGAATGGCTGATCAGCTCGATGGGCAACATGATCGCGGCGAGCGGAAGGCGAATCAATAAGGACATGCTGGGGTCCGAAGGCCCCAGGAAGTGCGCCGCGTAGTGCGCCACTCCTTGCTTGAGGACACCCTGCAGGTTGTAATAGACGAAGGCCATCACCGCGCAGCCCAGCGGCACCGAAGGGTTGGCAGTCGGCGACTCGAAACCCGGGACCATCCCCAGCAGGTTGGCAACCAGGATGAACAGGCCGAGTGTCATCAGAAACGGCGTGTAACGTTCGCTGTGGTGTCCGATGATCTCGCTGCTCTGGTTCTGGACGAACTCCACCAGAACCTCGACCACGTGCTGCCAGGCTCCCGGCCGTTCCATTGAAAGCCGCGGCCGCAGGAACAGGAAGAACGCCACCAGAAGAACGACGACCACAATCTGCATGGCAACGTAATTGGGAATGGGCGCGGCGGCATCGTGGGGATGGATGTGCAGCGCCTCGAGCAGCGCCGTGGTCACGCCGCCCAGGTACTCGTTGAGGATCGCGGTGAACCAGAGTTGCTCGTGCATGAGTCGGGTGCCGGGTGACCTGGCCTAAACTCCGCGCCGCAGCGCGACGTACATTTCATACGCGGCCTCGCATCCGATGGCCGCCACCGGCAGGAACAAGCCCGCCAAAAGACCGTTCAAACTCACCGAAGAGCTTCTGAATATAACATAGACCCCAAGAGCGATCAGCAGATAGCGAAGCAGGAAGCGAAGCACGATCCCGCGGCCGGACTCCCGGCTGCCCGATTGGGTCGCGCGGTCGGCCAGCGCGCTGACCACGCGCTTCAGCCAGTAGAAATTCACGGAAGCGATGGCACAGCCGAGGACGAATCCCAGGCTCACCTGCCACCCCAGCGCGATTCCCAGTACTAGAGCAGCCACCGTCCCTACAGCCAGCATGAAGCGCAGGATGCGCGCATAGGCTCCAGCGTAGAAATCCTCGGCTGCCGGCGTGGATTCGGCGACACTCATGAAAGACTGGAGGAGCTCCTCTTAACTGATTATCAATATGCGAGTTATGGCGCTGTGAGATTCACTTGGTCTGGGACGAAGTGACGGTGCGAATCAGTTCAACGAACCCCGCAGCGATCCCGACGATCAGCCCCACAAGATACAGCCATCCCGTGTGCAGCCAGCGGTCCAACGCCGCGCCGGCGAGCCAGCCGACAAAGGTGGCGGCGGGCAGCACAAAGGCCAACTGACTGTAACGCGCAACCTGTACCCACGAGTTCTTGCTCCTTCCCGGGCCGCCCGGGCCCTCCGGAGTCGCCTTGGGCTCGTCTTCAGGCATGGGCTCAGCGCAGCAGGGTGGCGGCGGCGGGAGTCTGCGCGATGTGCAGCGACCAGTTCACCGCCCGCAGGAAGGGGTCGGGATAGATCCCGATACCGATGCTGGCGATGCCGGTGATGGCCAGCGCCAGTCCCAGGCCGGGCGCGATGCGGACCGGCTCAGTGTCGGCGGCGGGGCGCATGAACATGGCGTTGGCCACGCGCAGGTAATAGTACGCGGCCACAGCCACATAGAGGACGGCCAGCATCGCCAGGGCGTAGTGTCCGGTCTCGATGAGCGAGAGGAAGATGAAATATTTTCCGTAGAAACCGGCCAGCGGCGGGATGCCGGCGAGCGAGAGCAGGAAGGCCAGCATCAGCAGCGCCGAGGTGGGCGCCTTGAAGAAGAGTCCGGCGATGTCGTCCAACTCGTCGCCGATGATGTTCTGCCGGCGCAGTGAGGTGATCACCGCGAACGCGCCCAGGTTCATGAACAGATAGACCAGCAGATAAACCAGGATGCCCTTGATGCCGGTCCAGCTCACCTGGGTGGGCGAGCCCGCGATCAGACCCAGCAGCATGTATCCCACATGAGCGATGGAGGAGTAGGCGAACAGGCGCTTGAGATTGGTCTGCGTCAGCGCCGCCAGGTTCCCTCCGGTCATGGTGGCGATGGCGACGAACACCAGCAGGGGGACGTACAGCGGACGCAGCGGCCCGAGGCCCCAGAGGAAGATGCGCAGAAGCAGCGCCCAGGCCGCCGACTTCCCCGCCACCGACATGAATCCGGTGATACTGGTGGGCGCGCCTTCGTACGCGTCCGGCGCCCACTGGTGAAAAGGCACCGCGGCGATCTTGAAGAACAGTCCCGCGGAAGTGGTGAGCAGCGCCAGGATGGCGACCGGGTCGTGGGTAAGGTCTTTTTGGCCCAGCGCGAACGCGACGCCTTGCAGGTTGGTGCTGCCGCTCAATCCGTAGAGCAGCGAAAGCCCGTAGGCCAGGATGCCGCTGGAGAACGCACCCAGCAGCAGATACTTGAGCGCGGCCTCGTTCGACCGGCGGTCACGCCGCAGGAATCCCACCAGCACGTAGGTGGAGAGCGCCATCAACTCCAGCCCGATGAACAGCAGGATAAGGTCGTAGCCCGCGGCCATGGCCATCATCCCCACCACCGAGAACAGGATGAGCGCGTAGAACTCGCCGTGATGCTCCTTCTCGACCTCCAGGTAGTGCACCGACATGAGGATGGAGATGGCCGCCGCCGCCAGGAACAGGTAGAAGAAGAAGATGGCGAAGGGGTCCACCACCAGCGAGCCGCCGAAGGCGCGCAGACCCGCCAGTCCCATGCCGGTCCGCTTGAGTTCCGCCGCCGCCACCCCGGACATCACCATCTGGATGCGGTACACGGCAACCGCCGAGAACACCAGGCCCATCAGCGCCGCCCAGGCATTCAGCGACTTCCACTCCTCGGGCAGCATCAGGTCGAGCAGCAGGATGCCCAGGGCGAAGACGGTCAGCAGCAACATGGGCAGCGCCAGCACGTATTCCATGCTGGTGAAGACGCCGCTGGCTGCGCCCCAGATCATTTAGCGCTTCCCTTTCTCGTCGTCGGCCGCGGCCACGCTCAGCGAGGGAGCGTTCACGGGATAGTCCGGCCGCACCGTCTTCACGATCTGGTTCACCGGCTGCTCCAGGATCTGGAAAAAGGGCTTGGGATAGATGCCGATGACGAAGGCCAGAACAACCAGCGGGATCAGGGTCGCCAGCTCGCGCGGCGTCAGGTCGGCCAGCTTCTCATTCTTGGGATTGGTCACCGGCCCGAAGAAAACGCGCTGGTAGAGCCACAACAGGTAGGCCGCGCCCAGCACCACGCCGCCGACGGCCCATGCCGTCCAGAAGAGCCCGCTGTGCCCGGCGATGCTCTTTTCCATGAACGTCCCTTGCAGGATGGTGAACTCGCCGATGAAGCCGTTCAGCAGCGGCAGTCCCAGCGACGACATGAACATGATGAGGGTGATGGCCGCGTACACCGGCATCACGGTGGAGATGCCGCCGTACTCGGAGATCTCGCGGGAGTGCCGCCGCTCGTAGAGGATGCCCACGATCAAGAACAGCGCTCCGGTGGAAATCCCGTGGTTGATCTGCTGCAGCACCGAGCCGGCGAGTCCCAGCGGGTTCAGCGCGAAGATGCCCAGGGTGCAGAAGCCCAGGTGGCTCACCGAGGAGTACGCGATCAGCCGTTTCATGTCCTTCTGCATCAGCGTGACCAGCGCCCCGTAGAGGATGGCGATGATGGAAAGCCACATCATGGCCGAACGCATCATCTCGTCCTGCACGATCGCCGGGAACAGCGGCAGCGAGAAGCGGATGAGCCCGTACGTCCCCATCTTCAGCAGGACGCCGGCCAGAATCACCGAGCCCGCGGTCGGAGCCTCGGTGTGCGCGTCCGGCAGCCAGGTATGGAAGGGGAACATCGGCACCTTGATGGCGAAGGCCAGGAAGAATCCCAGGAAGACCCAGACGGCTTTGTCCGGGTCAATCAGGGGCGCGGTCTTGTACAGCGCCTCCACGCTGAAGGTGTAGATGCCCGTCAGCTTGTAGTGATGGAAATACAGGAAGAGGATGCCCAGCAGCATGGCCACCGAGCCCACCAGGGTGTAGAGGAAGAACTTGATGGCGGCGTAGAGCTTGCGCGGGCCGCCCCAGATGCCGATGAGCAGGTACATGGGAACCAGCATCACTTCCCAGAAGACGTAGAAGAGGAAGAAGTCGAGCGACATGAACACGCCCAGCATCCCCGTCTGCAGGATGAGGAACCAGATGTAGTACTCCTTTACCCGCTCCTCGATGGCGGTCCAGGAGGAGAGGATGGAGATGAAGCCCAGCAGCGTGGTCAGCATGATGAGCAGGAAGGAGATTCCATCAATGCCGAGGGTGTAACTCGCGCCGATGGATGGAATCCAATTCCCCTGGGCGCCCCGCGCGCTCCAGTCAACGAAGCCCTCCATAAACTGGAAGCCCGTTTTGCCTTTCACCGCCCAGAACCAGGGCGCCAGGGGCAGCGAGACCACCAGGCCCGCCAGCGCGAACAGGTTGGCAATCCAGCGGATGGCGTTCTTGTTCTCTTTGGGCACGAACAGCAGCAGCAGCGCGCCCAGCAACGGCGTGAACAGGATGATGGACAGTATGTGGTTGTACATAGACTAGTCCGTCGCTCTTCCTTTCGGTTCGGAACTGCTTCGCTCTTGGCTCTTGGCCTTTGGCTCCTGGCTTCCAGCCCCTAGCTTTTGACCCCAGGCTCTTCTCCGCGCCCTCTGCGGCTACTCTCTGCGCCCTCTGCGGTTCATCGTTCGATCGTTCCCCTCTTATCTTTTACCTTTTCCTTTTTACTTTTTCCTTTTTCCTTCTCCGCCCGCTACCTCCACACGTAGTACGCAACGAATCCCGCCAGCCCCACCACCATCACCAGCGCGTACCACTGCAACTGGCCCCACTGCACCAGGCGCATGGGATAGGAGAGGGTGCGGGTGAAGATGGCGATGCCGTTCACCAATAACCCGTCAATGATCCAGGCATCCCATACGTTCGACATTCGCCCGGCGAAGCGCGTGAGCCAGCCCGCGCCGTTCACGCCTCCGTCGATGATGGTGCGATCGACGTTGCCCAGGAATTCCGAGGCGCCCATCACGCCCAGCCGTTTGTCGCCGAGCTTGAGGCTCCCGGTGAAGACGGTGTTGTAGAACTCGTCCACGAAGAACTTGTTGTAGAGCACGTCGTAGAGGGGCGGTGACGCCACCGCGATGGGCTCGCGGTAGCCCTGCTGCGCCTTGGCGTACGACTTGTAGGCGAAGAAGATCCCGGCCAGCGCCGCCAGCACCGAAGCGCCCATCAGGATGTACTCCGTGCTCTCGTGGCCCTCGGCCTCCCCGGTTCGCTTGGTGCCCACGGGTACGCCCGGGTCGCTGGCCGTCTCCGCCGCCCGCAACGCTTCGGTGGCGGGCTCGAAGACTGGGGCCAGGAAGTGCTCGAAGCGGTTCTCGCCGCCCAGGCTGCGCGGCAGGCCCAGGTATCCGGTAAAGATGGATCCCAGCGCCAGCAGGATGAGCGGCAGGGTCATGGAGCGCGGCGACTCGTGGATGTGGTGCTCCACCTCGTGCGACACGCGCGACTCGCCGTAGAACGTGAGGTAGATGAGCCGGAACATATAGAAGGCGGTCATCAGCGCGGTGATGAAGCCCAGATACCACAGGAAGCGGTAGGTGCCGTGCTGCGACGACCAGGTCCGCCACAGGATCTCGTCCTTGGAGAAGAAGCCGGCCAGGCCGGGCACCCCGGCGATGGCCAGAGCGCCGATCATCATGGTCCAGTAGGTCGTCGGGATCTTCCTGCGCAGCGCGCCCATCTTGCTCATGTCCTGCTCGCCGGAGAGCGCGTGGATCACCGAGCCCGCCCCCAGGAAGAGCAGCGCCTTGAAGAAGGCGTGGGTGAAGACGTGAAACACCCCGGCGGTGAACGCTCCCACGCCGCAGGCCAGGAACATGTATCCCAGCTGGGAGACGGTGGAGTAGGCCAGCACGCGCTTGATGTCGTTCTGCACCAGGCCGATGAGGGCGGCGAAGATGGCGGTGGAGGCGCCCACGACGGCGACGACCATCATGGTCCGGGGCGCCAGCACGAAGAGCGCGTTCGACCGCGCCACCATGTACACGCCGGCGGTCACCATGGTGGCGGCGTGGATCAGCGCCGAGACCGGCGTGGGGCCTTCCATGGCGTCCGGCAGCCAGACGTAGAGCGGGATCTGCGCCGACTTGCCGCAGGCGCCCACGAACAACAGCAGCGTGGCCAGGGTGATGACCGGGTCGTTGAGCCATGCGGGATGCTCGCGCGCGATCTGCGTCACCGTGGTGAACTGCACCGAGCCGAAGTACCAGGCGATGGTGAAGATCCCCAGGATGAAGCCGGCGTCGCCGATGCGGTTCACCAGGAAGGCCTTGTTGGCGGCGGTGGTGGCCGAGTGCCGCTGCAGGTAGAAGCCGATCAGCAGGTACGAGCACAGGCCCACGCCCTCCCATCCCACGAACATAAGGGCGTAGTTGTTCGCCAGAATCAGCGTGAGCATGGAGAACATGAACAGATTCATGTACCCGAAGAAGCGGTAGTAGCCGCCTTCGTGTCCCATGTAGCCGACGGAGTAGATGTGGATGAGCATGCCCACGCCGGTGACGAAGAGCAGCCAGACGCTGGAGAGCGGGTCGAGCAGGATGCCGGCGTCGGCACGGAACTCCGCCGGGCGGCCGCCCGATCCGGTGTAGGCGAGGTGTCCCGTTCCCGAGCCCAGCCAGGTGTAGTAGGACTTCTCGTAGGGCGCGGAGTGATGGGCCGCGCTGTATTCGGTGAACTGCCAGACGGCGCCCAGGGAGAGCAGGAAGGCGACGACCACCGCGCCCACGCAGATCACGCTGACGGCGCGCTTCGAGAACTTGCGCCCGAAAAAGAACATCAGCGCCGCGCCCAGCGCGGGCAGCAGAGGCACCATCCAGATGTGGTCGAGAAAGAACATTCAGTTCTCGGTTCGCAGTTCTCGGTTCTCAGTTCTCGGTTCTCGGTTCTCAGAACATTCCACAGCGAGCCAATTATTTCCGGCCTTACTTTTTCCTTTTTCCTTTTTACTTTTTCCTTCCGTTAGAACTTCAACAAATCGATCTCATCCGCGTTCACCGTCTCCTTGTTACGGAAGAAGGCGATCAGGATGCCGAGTCCCACGGCCGCCTCCGCGGCCGCGTCGGTGATCACAAAGATGGAGAACACCTGCCCGTGCAGCCCGTAGAGCCGCGAGAAGGCCACCAGGTTCAGGTTGACGGCGTTCAGGATGAGCTCGATGGACATGAGCACGATGACTACATTGCGCCGCGTGAGCACGCCCACCGTCCCGATGGCGAACAGCGCCGCCGCCACCACCAGGTAATGCAGGGTTGTGATTTCGCCCATGTCAGCTTCTCACCCCTCGCCACTCGCCACTAGATCCTCTTCTTGGCCATTACCACAGCTCCCACAATCGCCACCAGCAGCAGCAGCGACGCGATCTCGAACGGCAGCATGTAATCGCGGTAGAGCAGGAGGCCAATCTCCTGAGTGTTGCTCGTGTCCGGCATCGTCTCCGGCAACCGGAGCATACGCACGGGGAAGATGCTGCTGCCCTTCACGTACACGAAAACGAACAGCGCGCCCAGCACGGCCGAGGCCAGCAACCCGGCCGGCCACTGCCGGCTGTATCGCTCCTCGCGCCCGGCCCGCTCCACGTTCACCAGCATGATGACGAACAGGAACAGCACCATGATGCCGCCCACGTACAGGATGATCTGTACGCCGGCGACAAAGGGCGCGTAGAGCATCAGGTACAGCCCGGCGAGGGAGAGCAGCGTGAAAATCAGCGAGATGGCCGAGTGCACAGGGTTCTTCAGCGTGATGACCAGCAGGGCGCTGACGATCGCCAGCCCCGCCAGCCCATAAAAAAAGAACGGTGTCGCTACCGGTTCCATTGTCAGCTTCTAGCCTCTCCCACCCAGCTTCTCGCTCCTGGCCTCTCGCTCCTGGCCGTTAGCTCTTGGTTGCACTTTCCCTCTTCCCGCTTTCACTTTTTCCTTTTTCCTTTTTCCTTTTACCTTATCTCTTGTAGACAGTCGGTTGCGGACCCTGCTCCAGCGTCTGCCGGTCCCAAATGGCGCCCTCGCGGGTGTAGTTGGCGAGCTCGAAATCCTGGGTCAGCTCCAGCGCGTCGGTGGGGCAGGCGTCCTCGCACAGGCCGCAGAACATGCAGCGGCTGAGGTCATAGGTGAAGTTGGTCAACTCCTTGCGGCGCGTCTTCTCGTTGCGCTCGCTGGAGACGATGATGAGGCGCTCGGGACACGCCAGCGCGCACAGGTCGCAGGCGATGCACAGGGTCTCATTGGTTTCCGCGTTGACGTTCAGCCGCGGCGCTCCGCGGTAGCGCTCGGCCACCTGCGGACGCTGTAGCGGATATTGCTCGGTGTAGATCTCCCGCGGGTCCTGGTAGCGAAAGGTCAGCGCCAGGCCCTGCAGCAGGTCCACCAGAAAGATCTTCCGCAAGAATCTGTTTACCCCCATAGAACCCCCACCAGCGCCGTACCGATCAGGACTGCGATCCCGGTCGGGATCATGAACTTCCATCCCAGCTGCATGAGCTGGTCAAAGCGGTAGCGCGGGAAGGTGCCGCGATACCAGATGTACATATACATGAAGACGGCGACCTTGAAGGTGAACCAGGAGATGTCCTGGACGCGGTCGCGCACCGGGGGCACCAGCAGCACCAGCCCGATCCCGCCCAGAACGGCGCCGAACCCTGCCAGGCCGATGCGCTGGATCCTCATCAGCGGATGTTTGGGAAAGCGGATGGTGGCGCGTGCCGCCAGCGCCGCCAGTACGAAGAAGGTCAGCGCCGGAACGGCGGAGAAGGTCAGCTCCCAGGTTCTTCCATTGAGCAGGTGCGCGAAGGGCCGCATCCATCCGCCCAGCCACAGCGTGACGGCGATGGAGGAAACCGCGATCATCGCCGCGTACTCGGCCAGGAAGAAGAGCGACCAGCGGAAGCCCGAGTACTCGGTGTGGAAGCCGGCCACCAGCTCGGACTCGGCTTCCGGCAAATCGAACGGTGCGCGGTTGGTCTCCGCCACCATGGCCACGGCGAAGATGAAGAAGGCCAGCAGCCCCAGGGGAAAGAACTTGAAGATGAACCATATCTGCTGCTGCTCCTGCGCCTGCACGATGCCGATCATGCTCAGCGTGCCGGTGCCGGCGGCGTTCATGCTGGTCATGAGCACGGCGCTCACCACGGCCATGCCCATGGCCACTTCGTAGGAGACCATCTGGGCGCTCGAGCGCAGCGCACCCATCAGAGGGTAGTGGGAGTTCGACGCCCAGCCCGCCATGATGATGCCCAGCACGCTCAGCGAAGAGACGCCCAGCATGAACAGCAGGCCGATATTCATGTCGGTGACGGCGTGGGCGGGGCCAAAGGGGATCACGGTGTAGACGGCGAACGAAGTGATGACGATGACCACCGGCGCCATCCAGAAGAGCGCCTTATCGGCCTCGGCGGGCATGATGTCTTCCTTGATGAGCAGCTTGATGGCGTCGGCGATGGGCTGCAGCAATCCGTGCGGGCCCACGCGCATGGGTCCCAGGCGCACCTGCATGTGCGCCAGGATCTTGCGCTCCAGCCAGTTCATGGACATCACCGCGATGGAGACCCCGGTGAAGATCAGCACAATATAGATGAGCGCCCACAGGACGTTCCCCGCCTCACCGGGTGTCACCGTCGAATCGAGATATCCGAGAACGTAATCGCGCATTCGCTTCCCTGCCCTGCCCCCGCTCGCCTGCCCTTCAACCGAAGTCTTGAGGTTCTACTTTTCCTTTTTAATTGTTAATTTTGCCTTTTTAATTTCTTTTACCGGTCCACCTCGCCCAGCACGATGTCGATGGTCCCAATGACGGCCACCACGTCGGCCACCAGTTGCCCGCGCACCATCTTGTCCAGCGCCTGCAGGTTGACGAACGAAGGCGGCCGCACGCGCACCCGGTAGGGTTGGGTGGAGCCGTCGCTCACAATGAAGTATCCCAGCTCGCCCTTGGGGGCCTCGATGGAGTGGTAGATCTCGCCCACCGGCGGCTTCAGCACCTTGGGGATCTTGGCCATGATGGGCCCTTCGGGAATTGCCTTCACCGCCTGGAGGATGATGCGCAGCGATTGGTGCATCTCCGCGATGCGCACCAGGTACCGGTCGTAGGTATCGCCGTTCTGGCCGGTGGGGATGTCGAACTCGAAGTCCTTGTAGGCGGCGTAGGGCTGGGCCTTGCGCAGGTCCCACTTCACGCCCGAGGCGCGCAGCACCGGCCCGGTCACGCCCAGGGCCTTGCAATCCTCGGCGGAGAGGTAGCCCACGCCCTTGGTGCGCTCCAGCCAGATGCGGTTGGTGGTGAGCAGGGTCTCGTACTCGCCCAGCTTGGGCTCGACGAAGTTGCAGAATTTGGTGACGTCGTCCTCAAAGCCGTCGTAGGTCTCATACAGGCAGCCGCCGATGCGGAAGGCGTGCGTGGTCAGCCGCGCCCCGCAGTACTTCTCGAAGATCTTCAGGATCTCCTCGCGGTCGCGGAAGGTATAGAAGAGCGGAGTGATGGCGCCGATGTCGAGGGCGTGCGTCCCCAGCCAGAGCATGTGGCTGGCCATGCGGTTCAGTTCGGTGAGGATGACGCGGATGTAGTTGGCCCGCGGCGGCGCTTGCACGTTCATCAGCTTCTCCACCGCCTCGCAGTAGCCCAGGCCATTCGAGACCGCGGCCACGTAGTCCATGCGGTCTACGTAGGGATTGAACATGGCGTAGGTGCGGTGCTCGGCGATCTTCTCCACCCCGCGGTGCAGATAGCCGATGACGCACTCCGTGCCCAGGACCTTCTCGCCGTCGAGCTTCAGGATCACGCGCAGCACGCCGTGGGTGGAGGGATGCTGCGGGCCCATATTGAGGATGAGCTCGTTGGAATCGAGATGGGTCTTCTCCGAGGGCGCCTGCTCCAGGTGCTCCACCGCCAGCGGATTCTGTTCGCTCTTCTCCACCGGCATTACTGGCCGCTCTCGATCCCCAGGTTGATCTTCACCCACTCCTGGTCCTGCTGGATGATGCCGTAGTCCTTGCGCAGCGGATGGCCCTTCCACTCGTCCGGCAGCAGGATGCGCCGCAGGTCGGGGTGGCCGTCGAACTTGATGCCGAACATGTCATAGCACTCGCGCTCCAGCCAATTGGCTCCCTCCCACAGGGGGACGGCGCTGGGCGCGCTCTCGCCCTCGCCGATGCGCGTCTTCACCCGCATGCGCTCGTTGCGCGCGAACGAATAGAGGATCCACAGGACGTCGAACTGCTTCTCCCGCTGCGGATAGTGGACCGCGGTAATGTCCACGTTGTAGTCGAACTGCTCCTCGTCGCGCAGGGCCTGCAGGACGTTGAAGACGATGGAGCGGTCGGCGATGAGGTAGTTCTGCCCCAGGTAGGTGCTGGCCTCATGGATGCCGGAGCCGAAGCGGCTCTTCAAGCGGGTGACCATCTCCGACTCCCACGGCATGGGCGCCGGACCCGCCGGCTTGGGAGGCGGAGCCGTCGGCTTGGGCGCAGCGGCAGCCGGCGCCGCCTCGGGCGCGGCCGTGGCAGGGCTTGGCTCAGGAGTCTTTTTAGGTTCGTCCGCCATTCTCTTGGGAACTCGGGTGATTCAGGTACGGCGACTGCCCTACCCCCACTCCAATGCGCCTTTCTTCCAGATCTTGAGGCGATTGGCGGGCGTCTGAGCCCGCCGCCGAAATCCTGAGCCCGCCTCGGCGGGCGAAGGACCTATACCCATTCCAAGGCCCCCTTCTTCCAGATCCAGATATACCCAACAATCAAAATGCCGAGGAAGATCATCATTTCCACGAATCCGAACATGCCCAGGAGCTTGAACTGTACTGCCCAGGGAAATAGGAAGATGGTTTCCACGTCGAACACCACGAACAGGATGGCGATGATGTAGAAGCGGACGGTGTAGCGCCCGCGGGAGCCGCCCACCGGGTCCACGCCGCACTCGTAGGGCATGAGCTTGGCCTTGCTGGGGTACTCGGGCCGGACCGCCTTGGCAATCAGCAGCGTGACCACTGGGATGGCCAGGGTCACGGCGACGAAAAGGAAGATGGGAACGTAGTTCCGGGGCATCAATCCTCGTGAGAAGGTTCATACTACCGCCCAGCGCGCCCGGGGCGCAATTTGAATCTGTCCAGTTGCTATAATCACGCTCTTGCGCGTGGGCCGGGCGGCCCGCCCTGAAGAGAAACCGTGGCTCTCGACGAGAAAATCTACCAACTGCGGCGCGACAAGCTGAAGCAGATCGAAGCGCTCGGCCAGCAGAGCTATCCCCACAGGTTCCAGGCCTCCAAGCGCATCCCGCAGGTCCTGGCCGCCTATTCCAAAAAGACCGGGGAGGAGTTGGAGAAACAGAAGGTCGAGCTGCGGATGGCCGGCCGCATCCTGGCCATCCGGCTGATGGGCAAGGCCGGCTTCGCCCACTTGCAGCAGGACGGCGCGCGCCTGCAGATCTACGTCAAGACCGACGCCGTGGGCGAGAAGGGATTCGAACTCTACCGGCTGCTCGACCTGGGCGACTACATCGGCGCCAAGGGATACCTGTTCCGCACCCGGACGGGCGAACTGACGGTGCACGTCGAGGAGTTGACCTTCCTGGCCAAAGACCTGCTGCCGCTGCCGGAGAAGTGGCACGGGTTGCAGGACGTCGAGCTGCGCTACCGCCAGCGCTATCTCGACCTGGTGATGAACCCCGCGGTGCGCGAGGTGTTCATCAAGCGCAGCCGCATCGTGCAGTCGCTGCGGCGCTTCCTCGACGACCGCGGCTACATCGAGGTCGAGACCCCGATGATGCAGCCCATCGCCGGCGGCGCCGTGGCGCGTCCCTTCATCACCCACCACAACACGCTCGACCTCGACCTCTACCTGCGCATCGCGCCCGAGCTTTACCTGAAGCGCCTGGTGGTGGGCGGCATGGACCGGGTGTACGAGATCAACCGCAACTTTCGCAACGAGGGCATCTCCACCCAGCACAACCCCGAGTTCACCATGCTGGAGTTCTACCAGGCGTATTCCGACTATCGCGACCTGATGGACCTGACCGAGGAGATGCTGGCGCGCGTGGTGATGGACGTGAACGATTCCACCTGGGCCAGCTACAACGGCCAGCAGATCGATTTTTCCAACTGGCGGAGGCTCACCATGCGCCAGGCCATCATTGAGTATTGGCCGGAGAAGGCGGGAGCGAAGCCCGCGATGTCCGACTTCGCCGATGCCACCTCGGTGGGAACGCTGGTCAAGCGCCTCAACGCTTCCCCTCCGCACATGCCCTACGACCCGCTCGACCCGCCGGGCAAGACCATCGCGGCAATGTTCGCGGCCGTCGCCGAGGAGCACCTCATCCAGCCCACGCTCATTTACGACTTCCCCGCCGCCATCTCGCCGCTCTCCAAGAACAAGCCCGACGAGCCCGACTGGGTGGAGCGCTTCGAGATCTTTGCCGGAGGCCTGGAGCTGGGCAACGCCTTCAGCGAACTCAATGACCCCGAGGAGCAGCGCCGCCGCTTCGAGGAACAGCTCCGGCAGCGCGAGCGCGGCGACGAGGAAGCCCACGTCATGGACGAGGACTACATCCGCGCTCTCAGCTACGGCATGCCGCCCGCGGCCGGCGAAGGCGTCGGCATCGACCGGCTGACTATGCTGCTGACCGACTCGCGCTCCATCCGCGACGTCATCCTGTTCCCACTGCTCCGGCCGGAGAAGAAAGCCGCAGAGGACGCGGAGGCGGCTCCGACCCACCGCGAGCCTTAGAATGGCCGCATGCTGGACGCGGCAGAACGCGACCGCCTTCGTGTGGTGCTGGTAGCCACGCGCAACCCGCTGAACCTGGGGGCGGCGGCGCGCGCCATGAGCAACTTCGGTTTCCTTCGCCTGCGGGTGGTGAATCCCTACCAGATTGCCTTCCGCGAGGCGCGTTCCGCGACGGACGCCGCGCCCCTGCTGGCGCGCGCCGAGGAATTCAAGAGCGTGGCCGAAGCGGTGGCCGACTGCACGCTCGTGGCGGGAACCACGGCGGGCCGCAGTCGTGAGCTGCACCACCCGCTGCGCCGCCTGGAAGAGGGCGCGCGCCTCCTCCGCAAGCGGCTCCGGTCCGGCCGCGTCGCCCTGCTCTTCGGCTCGGAAAAGCGCGGGCTCTCCAACAATGACCTCAGCCACTGTCACTGGCTGCTGCGCATCCCCACGCGCGAGGAGCATGCCTCGATGAACCTGGGACAGGCGGTGGCGGTCTGCCTCTACGAGTTGGCTCGGGAGACAAGGGCGCTGGGCGGCTCCGAAAAAATCAAAGCCGCCGCCGCGGGCGAAAGCGAACGGCTCACAGGGCTACTGCTGGAGTCGCTCGCGGCCAGCGGCTACCTGACGCCGCGCAGCGGCGCTGCCACCCGGGAAAAGGTGCGGCGGCTGGTCCGCCGCTTGCGTTTGCCCGCATCCGACGCCGAGGTGTGGCTGGGCATGCTGCGGAAGATAGCATGGAAACTGCGGCGCGGAGACTGAAACGCCAGACGCCGCGCGTCAGCGGTAAAACGCTGTATCCCGGCGCGGCGGCGGGCATCTAAACTTACACGCGAGCGGCCATCCCGCGCGGAAGCCGACTTGGGCTGTAACGACCCACGACCAACGAGGAGCAGGTACCCGACATGGGATTTGACTTCGACCGCGAGACCCGGCGCCAGCTTGGCTACAAGCTGATCGACGCCATCAACGACTACTTCTCTTCCCTGCCCGAGCGCACCGTTCAGCTTCCGCTGGAGCAGCGCACCTTCGGAACCCTCACCGACAAGATGCCGGAGCGCGGGCTCGACCCGGCGCTGGTGCTCGAAGAACTCTGCGGCGAGCTGGTGGAGAAGGGCTTTCACGTCCCCAGCGCCAACTACTTCGGCCTGATGAACCCGACGCCCACCTACATGGCGGTGCTGGCGGAGGCGCTGGTGGCGGCGCTCAATCCGCAACTGGCCACGCTGGCGCGTTCGCAACTGGCGTCGAAGATCGAGGGCGAGACGGTGCGCTGGATCGGCGAGCGCGTGGGCTGGACCCAGCCCTTCGACGGCACCTTCACCTCCGGCGGCAACGAAGCTAACTTCAGCGCCCTGGCGCTGGCCCTGGCCGCGCATTTTCCCCAAGCGATCGAAGACGGCGTGGCTTCCATCGGCGCGCAGCCGGTGCTCTACGCCTCGTCGGAATCGCACCACTCGCTGGACAAGTCCGCGGGACTTTTGGGCCTGGGCCGCAAGGCGCTGCGGCGCATCCCGGTCAATGACCGCATCCAGCTCGACGTGGGAAAGCTCGAAGCCGCCATCGCCGCCGACAAGAAAGCCGGGCACAAGCCCTTTTGCGTGGTGGCGACGGCCGGCACAACCAACTCCGGCGCCATCGACGACCTGGTGGCGCTGGCCGAGGTTTGCGCGCGGCACAAACTCTGGCTGCACGTGGATGGCGCCTACGGCGCGGCGGCTATCTTCTCCGACACCCATCGCGACCTGGTGCGCGGCATCGAGCGCGCTGATTCCATCACCATCGATCCCCACAAGTGGCTGGCCATGCCCTTCGCCGCCGGCGTCATCCTGACCTCGCGCCCGGAGACGCTGCAGCAGGCCTTCGCCACCGCCACGCCCTACATGCCGAAGTCGCCGGGCGCGGTGCTGGTGGACAACTTCAAGGTGAGCACGCAGTGGTCGCGGCGCATGAACTCGCTCAAGCTGTGGCTGACGCTGCGCGTCCACGGCCGCGCGGCGTATGAAGAGCTGATCGGCCGCCAACTGGCCCTCGCGGCGAGCTTCGCCGGCTGGGTGGGCGCTTCGAAGGGCTACGAACTGGCCGCGCCGCAGGTGCTGCCCATCGTCAACTTCCGGGTGAAGGTAAAGGGAGGCGACGAGGCCGCCATCGCGGCCGCGAACGCTAGGGTCGTGGACTCGGTGACCCGCGACGGCCGCCGCTGGATCTCAGAGACACGGGTGAACGGGCGCAGCGTCATCCGCATGATGGTGATCAGCTACCTGACCGGCGAGCACAGCCTCGATGGCCTGCAGCAGGCGCTCGCCGAAGCCGCGCAGGACACCAAGACTGCGTCCGCGGGCTCGGAGTGAATAGGGTTTGTGTTTCGGGGCTGATGGCTGACGACTGATTCCAGAGGGTTGGGTTTTCCTGGTGAGCGCGGAAGGATTCGAACCTTCGACCCATGCCTTAAAAGGGCATTGCTCTACCGGACTGAGCTACGCGCCCACCAAGCTTCAATTTAGCACAGCTTCGCGCGGGTCACAGTTTCCCGTGACTGTCGTCACTGCTCCCTCGTGCACCGCCCACTAGCATGGGTCTTGGGCCCACGTTCCTCGGTTGCAGGATGTGTCTCTATGCCGGTCAGCAAGCAAGAAGCCCTTGACTACCACGCTGGCGAACGTCCCGGGAAGATCGAGATCGGGCTGACCAAGCCCTGCCGCACGCAACGTGACCTGAGCCTGGCCTACACGCCCGGAGTCGCCGATCCCTGTCTGGAGATCCAGAAGAACCCGCACGACGCCTTCAAATACACCGCCCGCGGCAACCTGGTGGCCGTGATCTCGAACGGCACCGCGGTTCTGGGCCTGGGAAACATCGGGGCGCTGGCGGGCAAACCGGTGATGGAAGGCAAGGCTGTGCTCTTCAAGCGTTTTGCCGACGTGGACGTCTTCGACATCGAGCTGGACACCACCGACCCCGACGAAGTGATCCGGGCGTGCCGGCTGCTGGAGCCCACCTTCGGCGGCATCAACCTGGAAGACATCAAGGCGCCGGAGTGCTTCTACATCGAGGAAACGCTCAAACGCACCATGAAGATCCCGGTCTTCCACGACGACCAGCACGGGACGGCGATCATTTCCGGCGCGGCCCTGATCAACGCCCTGGAGGTCGTGGGCAAGAAGATCGAGGAGGTGCGGGTGGTGATCAACGGTGCGGGAGCGGCGGCCATCGCCTGCGCCGAGCACTACATTCGGCTGGGGGTGCAGCGCCATAACATCCTGATGTGCGACACCAAGGGCGTGATCTACCGGGGCCGGCCGGAGCACATGAACGAATACAAGGAGCGCTTCGCACAGGAGACTCCTTTCCGCACGCTGGCGGAGGCGGTAAAGGACGCCGACGTGCTGGTGGGCCTCTCCGTAAAAGGCGCCTTCACGGCGGAGATGATCCGCAGCATGGGCCCGCGGCCGATTGTGTTCGCCATGGCCAACCCGGATCCCGAGATTACTCCCGAGGAAGCCAAGGCGGCGCGGCCGGAGGTGATCATCGCCACCGGGCGCTCCGACTATCCCAACCAGGTGAACAACGTGCTGGGGTTCCCGTTCATCTTCCGGGGAGCGCTGGACGTGCGCGCCACGGCCGTCAACGAGGAGATGAAGCTGGCGGCGACGCACGCCCTCGCCGACCTAACCAAGGAGGATGTGCCCGACTCGGTGTGCCGCGCGTACGGAGTGGAGCGGCTGCGCTTTGGCCCCGAATACCTGATTCCCAAGCCCTTCGATTCGCGCGTGCTGGTGTGGGAAGCGAGCGCGATGGCAAAGGCGGCCATGGAGACGGGTGTGGCTCAGGAGCCGGTGGACCTGGCGGAGTACCGCGAGCGCCTGGAACGCCGCATGGGGAAGGCGCGCGAAGTGGTGCGCATCATGATCCACAAGGCGCAAATGGCGCCCAAGCGGGTGGTGTTTCCGGAGGGCGAGCACGAGAAGGTGCTGCGCGCCGCGCACATCCTGGTGGACGAAAAGTTCGCCAAGCCCATCCTGCTGGGAATGGAAGAAGTCATCCGCAGCAAGGCCAAGGAACTGGGCCTGGAGTTGGACGGGGTGACGGTGGTGAACCCGCTCACTTCCCCGCTGCGCGAGCGCTACGGGCAGGAGTTCTACCAGATGCGGCAGCGGCGGGGCCTCACCCTTCCCGAGGCGCGAGAACTGATGGAGAACCGCAACCTGTTCGGCTCGATGATGGTGCGGCTGGCCGACGCCGACGCGCTGGTCTCGGGCATCACCCAGCACTATCCGGACACCATCCGGCCGGCGCTGCAGGTGATCCAGGTGCGGCCGGACATCCACCGCGTTTCGGCGCTCTACGCCCTGGTCTCGAAGAAGGGCGAGATGTACTTCCTGGCGGACGTGGCGGTGAACATCGAACCCACGACCGAAGACCTGGCGGAGATCGCGCTACTCACGGCGCAGGAGGCCCGGCGCTTCGACGTGACGCCGCGGGTGGCCATGCTTTCGTTCTCGAACTTCGGCAGCACCCGCCATCCGCTGTGCGACAAGGTGCGCCGCGCCGTGGAACTGGTGCGCCAGGCGGACCCGAAGCTCATGGTGGACGGCGAGATGATGGCCGACGTGGCGGTGATGCCGGAGATGCTGGCCGAGGCCTATCCATTCTGCACGCTGCGTGGCGGCGCCAACGTGCTGATTTTCCCCGACCTGCAGTCGGCGAACATCGCCTACAAGCTGCTGATGCGGCTGGGGGGCATGGAGGCCATCGGACCCATCCTGATGGGGATGAGCAAGCCGGTGCACTTGCTGCCACAGGGAGCGCAGGTGGAAGAGATTGTCCAGACGGCGGCCATCGCCGTGGTGGACGCGCAGGAAGCGGAGGCGCGCACGCTGGCGCCCTCCGAACGATGGGCGGTGGGGCAATCCGCCGCCGACTAGATTCTCCAGCCAGAGGAGGCTGCTATGTCCAAGGAAACTCTTCGCATCACGGACGAGCGCAACGGCAAGACCTACACAGCGCCCATCGAAAAGGGCGCGGTCCGCGCCATCGACCTGCGGCAGATCAAGACCGGGCCCGACGACTTCGGAATCATGTCCTACGACCCGGCATTCATGAATACGGCTTCGTGCCGCAGCGCGGTCACCTTCATTGACGGCGACCGCGGCATCCTGCGTTACCGGGGCTACCCCATCGAGGAGCTGGCGGAACACTGCACCTTCCTGGAGGTTGCCTACCTGCTGCTGCAGGGCGAGTTGCCCAACCCGCCGCAACTGAAGGAGTGGGTTTACGAGATCACGCACCACACCATGCTGCACGAGAACCTCAAGAAGTTCATGGACGGCTTCCACCACGACGCCCATCCCATGGGCATGCTGGTGAGCACGCTGGCGGCGCTTTCCACCTTCTATCCCGAGGCGAGGAACGTGCAGGACCCGGCGGTGCGGCAGCAGCAGATCCTGCGGCTGATCGGCAAGCTGCCGACCATCGCCGCCTATGCCTACCGCCACAGCCTGGGCCTGCCCTACGTGTATCCGGACAACGACTTGAGCTACACGGAAAACTTCATGAACATGCTGTGGAAGAAGACAGAGCTGAAGTACCTGTCGAACCGGGCGCTGGCCCGGGCGCTGGACGTGCTGTTCATCCTGCACGCCGACCACGAGCAGAACTGCTCCGCCAACACCATGCGCTGCGTAGGCAGTTCGCACTCCGACCCCTACTTGGCCACCGCGGCGGCGGCGGCGGCGCTGGCCGGCCCCCTGCACGGCGGGGCTAACGAGGAAGTGCTGAAGATGCTGGCGGAGATCGGCAGCCGCGAGAACATTCCCGGCTACATCCAGAAGGTGAAGGAGGGAAAGTTCAAGCTGATGGGCTTCGGGCATCGCGTGTACAAGAACTACGACCCCCGCGCCAAGGTGCTGAAGCGGGCAGCGGAAGAGGTGTTCCAGGTCACGGGGCGCAACCCCAAGCTGGACATCGCCATCGAGCTGGAGAGCATCGCGCTGCAGGACGAGTACTTCGTCAAGCGCAAGCTCTATCCCAACGTGGACTTCTACTCCGGCATCATCTATCAGGCCATGGGCTTCCGTCCGGAGATGTTCACGGTGATGTTCGCCATCCCGCGCACCGCAGGCTGGCTGGCCCAGTGGCAGGAGCTGCTGCAGGACCCGGAGCAGAAGATCTCCCGGCCGCGGCAGGTGTACACGGGACGCGAAGAGCGACACCTGGAGCAGGCATGCCCGGCAACGGCGGCGGACTAAGGAACACAGGGGAGGGTTCCCTGCTGGCCCGACCAGAGTCTCAGCGCTGGATGAGCCCTTCGAGCGCGGAGAAAAACTCCGGGCAGGAGACGGCGGCGGCTTGGGCGCCAAGGATGGTGGTTTCGCCCTGTGCGCGCAGGGCGGCGACGGCGAAGGCCATGGCGATGCGGTGGTCGCCGGCGGAGTCCACGCGTCCGCCGCGCAACCGCTGGCGGCCGGGGATGCGCAGGCCGTCGTCGCGCTCCTCGACCTGGGCGCCCATCGAGCGCAGACCGCCGGCGATGGCGGCGATGCGGTCGGATTCTTTTACGCGCAGCTCACGCGCGTCGCGAATCTCGATTCCCTCTTCCGTGTAAGGCGCGATCGCCGCCAGCGCCGGCAGCTCGTCAATGAGCGCGGCGGTCTGCGCGCCAGAGATGCTCGCACCCTTCAGCCCGCCCGCCTCCAACTTCACCGTGCCCACCAGTTCTCCGTTGTGCACTTCGAGACCAAGCGTGAGGATGCGCGCGCCCATGGCCGCCAGCACGTCGAGCACGGCGGCGCGCGTCGGGTTGAGCAGCAGGTCTTCGATGGTGAGGCTCGACTCAGGAAACAGCGCCGCGGCGCAGAGGAAGAAGGCCGCGGTGGAGATGTCTCCAGGAAGGCGCGCCTCGATGGCGCGCAGCCGCTGCCCGCCGGTGATGCCCACGCGATTGCGTGTGCGGGTGATCTCCGCGCCAAACGCTTGCAGCGCCAGCTCACCGTGGTCGCGGGTGGGCAGCGGTTCTTCCACGAAAGTTTGGCCATTCGCGAACAGCCCGGCGAAGAGCACTGACGATTTCACCTGGGCACTGGCCACGGGCATCTTGTAGTCGAGGGCGTGGAGCTGCGCTCCGGTGATGCGCAGCGGTGGCCGGGCGTCGGCGGCCGCGATGCGCGCGCCCATGGCGGCGAGCGGCTCGATGACGCGGGCCATGGGGCGGCGGGAGAGGGAGGCGTCGCCGGTCAGCTCGCTGGCGAAGGTCTGCGCCGCCAGGATCCCGGCCAGCATGCGCATGGTGGAGCCGGAGTTGCCGCAGTCGAGTGGCGCGGAGGGCGCCCCGAGCTCCCTTCCCCGGCCTTCGATCTCGATTCGGCCGCTGCCCGCCTCATCGACCTCGCAGCCCAACCTCCGCAGGCAGCCCAGGGTGTGGGCGCAGTCCTCGCCGGTGGAGAAGTTCTCAAGAACAGTGCGGCCTTCGGCCAGGGCCGCCAGCATGGCGTAGCGGTGGGAGATGGATTTGTCGCCGGGAAGGCGCAGCGTCCCGGCCAGATTGCGCGCTGGTCGCAGGATGATTTCGTTTTTCATGAAAGAAGCGAGGTCTCTGGCGTAAGCGTCTGATTATAGAGCCCTTGGGGGCTCAGCGGCGCGTGCTCGCTGCCGCTTCCGCCAGGACTTCCTTGGGCACCTGCTTCAGCGTGACGTGGAATTGGAACTGCGGAGTCTCGGAGCCGCGGCCCCAACGATTGACCTCCCAGTGAGCGCGCAGGAATTTCACCTCGGGGTGCGCACCGAGGTCGAGGAGCAGCGGGTGCTGGCCGGCGTAAAACTTCTGGGGGAAGGCGGCGATGGACTTCTGGCCCCAGGCCGTGCCGTCGGCCGAGCCCCAGAGGCTGACGTCGAGCGCTTCCTGCTCGACGATATTCGTGATGTGCAGGGTGGCAAGCAAGGTCGAGCCAGCGGCAGCGCTGACGTCCACGGGCGCGCCATCGCCCTTGGCGGTGACCGTGGTCTTTTCGGGGACGAGGTAGGCGTCGATCATGAGATTGAAGATTGTAGATTGCGGATTGAAGAATTTCAAAACTAAAGCTTCAGGTCGTCGAGGAATCCACGAATCGCCTTCCCGGCGGCGGTGCGCTGCTCGTAGATGGCGAGGTGGCCGGCGCGGGGGATGACCTCCAAGCGGCTGCCCGGGATGTGCTGATGCATGAGCTCGGCGTCGGCCGGGGGAGTGAGCGTGTCCTCGGCGCCGACCAGGACGAGCGTGGGCACGTTCACGGTGGCGAGCGTAAGGACCGAATCCGGCCGCGCCGCCATTCCCTGCTGGATGGCGACGATGCCCGCCGCGGTCATCTTCGCCATCATCTTGCGCGCGCCCTCGACCACGTCGGGGCGGTTGTCGCGCGTGTGCTGGCCGAGAAGCTTGGGAACCATGCTTTCCACGAAAGCGGCTGGGCCGTTCTTCTGAACGTCCTCCGCGGACTTCAAGCGCGCCGCGCGTCCTGCTTCGGTGTCCGCGGAGGCGCGGGTGTCGCAGAGGATGAGCGCCGCCACGCGCTCGCGATGCCGCCGCCAGAACTCGAAGAGCACGTAGCCGCCGATGGAGACGCCGGCAAAGATGGCTTTGCTGACTTTGTTGACGTCGCACAGGCGCGCCAGATCGGCGGCGTGTTTCTCCATGGTGGCCGGCCCGGCGCCCGGGGTGGAGTCGCCGTGCCCGCGCAGGTCGTAGGCGATCAGCCGGTAGCGCGACGCCAGCATGTCGGCCACGCCCATCCAGAAGCGGTGGTTGGTGGGAAAGGGATGGAGCAGGATGAGGTCCGGGCCTTCGCCCAGAGTCTCGTAGTGGAGCTCTGCGTCTTGGCGGGAGAGGCGCATGGGGGCGCGAAATCCCCCCCGGTCGCTCCACAGACCGGGAGCGGCACGGGTGGGGCAACCCCGGTGTATCACCGAAGAGCGCGGCCAGGCAAATGGCGGAGCGGCGTTGCCGGCGCGACTCCGGCGCTACAACCTACGAGTTCTGAGCGTGCATGGGCGGTGCAGCGGGCGCAGACAGTTTTTCGGGCTCCGTGGGGACCACGATCCAGGCGACGATGTAGGCGAGGACGCCGCCGCCGCCGAAGAGCGCCACCAGCACCCAGACCACGCGGATCAAAGCGATGTCGAGATCGAAATACTCGGCGAAGCCCCGGCAGACACCGGCGAACACCCTTCCCTCGCGGGGGCGCACCAAGCGGCGGCGCGCCACCTCGGCTCCCACGCGCTTGCCGCAGTAGGCGCAGAGCAAATGGTCTTCCTGGATGACCTTACCGCAGTAATTGCAGTACATGGCTGTGCCTCCACTCAAGGATACGGCCGGGGACGGAGAAAAGTTCCGGCGGGGTTCGCAGAAGCGGCGCTAGGGCAGGCGGTAGGGTTGCTGGATGCGCTTGCGGGCGGTCTGGGCCTGGTCGGAATCCGGCTGGGCGGCGAGGACGGCGTTGTAGCGCTGGACGGCGAGGTCGCGCTTCTGCAGCAGGTCGTACATCTCGCCCGCAGCCAGGGTCGCCTTGCGGCGCAGCTCGGGTTCGGTGCGGGGGAAAGCCAGGACGGAGTCGTAGGCCTCGGCGGCGGTGGCGATCTGGCGCTGGCCGCGCGCTGATTCGCCCAGCCCCCAGGCGACGAGTTCCAGGTGCGGGTCGAAGTAGGTGCCGGCGCCGCCGGCGGCCAGCACCTTGCGATAGGCGGCGATAGCTTCCGGTCCGCGCCCGGCGTCGTTGAGGATGTTGGCTTCCTCGAGCGCGAGGAGGAAATTCCGGGGATAGGCGGCGCTGATGTCGCGCGCCACCTGGAGCGCGTCCAGGAAGCGCTGTTCGCGGCGCAGGAAGACGGCGAGCATGATGCGCGCGTCCACGCTGGTTTCCTTGCCGTGCGCCCCGGCATCGGCGAGATAGCTCAGACCTTTCTCCTTGCTGCCGCCGTGACCGCTGAGCTGGGCCAGCACCTTGATGAAGAACGGCAGGCTGCCGGAGATGTATTCGTGGACGCCAACCACGGTCTTGGCGTCGGTGTAACCGGGATCGAGGCGGAGCACTTCTTCGTGGTCGCTGCGCGCGCCCCAAGCCGACTTCAGCGCCGCGTACCAGGACTTCTCCACCAAGCCGATGTAGGTGGCGCGCAGGCTGCGGGTGACGCCGCGTGCGTAGAGGGCGTCCACGTCCTTGGGGTTGGCCCGCAGGCGCGCCTCGGAAAGAGCGAGGGCGCGGTCGGTGAGCTGGCGGATGCGCTCGCGCGCGGCCGGGTCGATGGGAAACTGCCGCCGGTCGAGGAAGCTGTTATTGGAGTAGAGGCTGGTATCGAGCGCTCCGGCGCGGTAAAGCTCGCGGAAGAGTACCGCGGAGAGCAGATGGTTGACGGCGAAGGGATCGCCGGGGCGGGCTGCGGCAGCGCGCTCGAAGTCGAGGATGGCGCCGTCGTAGTCCATCCTGTAGTAGCGGTCGAAGCCGCTCTGGGTGAGGGCCGCGGCGGTGGCGGAAGGGTCGTCGGGAGTGGCGGCGGCGAAGCTCCCGAGCAGGCAGAAAAGCAGCGCGCCAAAGACAGAGCGTGGGAAGCGGCCCATAAAGACGTTGCCTTGCAGTTTAACCGATGGACGCGTGCACGCGCTCACAGCGGAATCACGGAGTCGTCGCGCCGGCGCTGGCCGCGGATGGCCTCCGCCAGCTCGTGGCGCTTGGTCTTGAGCGAAGCGGTGCGCGGGAACTCCTGGTCCCAGAGGATGCAGCCGTGGACGCGCTTGAAGTCCGGCAGGCGGCGGTTGCGGGCTTCGAGGTCGCGGCGCAATGAGTCGGGGACTTCCGCCCCGCCGTCCAGGCGCAGGACGATGACCAGTTGCTCGCCGCCCAGGCTGCGTTCGGCCCAGATGTAGTTGGCGGCGAAAACGCTGTATTCCTTCACCGCCAGGCCCTCGAAGGCGTTCTCGATGTCCTCGGGATAGATGTTCTTGCCGCCGGCGGTGACGATCATGTTCTTCTTGCGGCCGAAGAGTTGCAGGTGGCCGGAGGAGTCCAGGCGTCCCAGGTCTCCGGTGAAGAGCCAGCCGTCGCGCAGGGTCTCGGCCGTGAGTTCCGGCTCGTCCAGGTACTGGGACATGAGGGTCTGGCTGCGCACGGCGACTTCGCCGACGCCGTCGGCGGCGGGGTCGACGATGCGCACCTCCATTCCCGGGAGCGGCCGACCGACCGTGTCCGGGCGGAAGGGCTTGAAGTCGTTGAGCGTGATTGCTGTGCCGGCCTCGGTGAGGCCGTAGCCGTTGGCCACGGCGATGCCCAGGTCGTAGAAGAATTGCAGTGTTGCGGGTTCGGTAAACGCGCCGCCGACGAACAGCGCGCGCAGCTCCCCGCCGAAGGCGGCATGAACCTGGCCGAGCAGCAGGCGACTGAGCTTCAGGTGCGGGCGCCGCCAGGTGAGCGCCCGGTTCAGGGCGATGAGCGAGTTCAGCATCAGGCGCTTCGCGGTCGGTAGCGCGGCGAAGCGGTCGCGCAGCCCCTTCTCCAGGTTCTTGAGCACCAGCGGGACCAGCGCCATGTAGGTGATCTTGTAGCGGGTGAAGGCTTCGCGGACGAACTCCGGGCGCAGGGTGCGCAGGTGCACGACGGCAGCGCCACAGGTGAAGGGGCCGATGAAGCCCACCATGAAGTCGATGGCGTGGTTGGTGGGCAGGATGCTCAGGTAGCGCACGCCCGGCCAGAAAGGATAGAGCGCGGTCAGGGCAACGCACTGCTCGAGGTAGTTGCCGTGGGTCATCACGCAGCCCTTGGGGTGGCCTCCGGTGCCGGAGGAGTAGACGATCGAGGCCCAATCGCTGCGCGTGCGCGCCATGTAGGCGGGCTCGGCGGCGGCTTTGAATTCCTCCCAGCGGCGCGCGCCCGCGAGCTCCGCGTTAGGCGGTGCTTCGGTCACCAGGATCAGCGCGGCCTTCAGGTCCGTGAATTCCGGGTCCGCGATGAGGGTGCGCCACAGGTGGTATTCGACAATCAACACCTTGGCCTTCGAATGCGCCAGCAGCGCCAGGTGCTCGCGGGCGGTGAGCTTGTAGTCGAGCGGCACCAGCACTCCGCCGCGGCAGAAGATGGCGTAGGCGGAGATGAGCCACTTGGACTGGTTGGTCATGATGATGGCGGCGCGCTCGCCGGCGGCAAAGCCTGCATCCTGCAGGGCGCGGGCCAGCGGCAGGGCAGCTTCCCCGAACTGGCGGTAGGTGAGGCGGCAGTTCTCCCGCTCGCGGTCGGCCTCGATCAGGCAGACCTCGTTCGGCCAAGTGACCACGGCCTCGCGCAGCGCCGAGCTCAGGGAGGAGTGTTGGGTCAGGTCAAGCATGGGTTGATTGAGTCATTGAATCATTGAGTCATTGTGTCATTGAAAGGCGGAATCATTCACCAAGGACGGCCGGGAGCGCAAATGGCTCAATGACTCAATGGCTCGATGGCTCAATCTACAGCCGTGCCTGGATCTTGCCGGCGAGAGTGCGGAAGTCGGAGACGCCTTGGAGCTCGTAGTCGGGCAGCTCGACCTGGAAGTGGTTCTCCACGCGGGTGAGGAGTTCGAGGGTCTGCAGGCTGTCGATACCCAGTTTTTTGAAGAAGTCGTCGTCGGGCGAGAGCTGCTCACGCGGGATTTTGAAGTGGGTGGCGGCCAGGGTCAGCATCTGGTCGAGGGTCTGGTCGAGGGTGGGCATGCGCCCTTATTTTAGCAGCCAACGCTTGGGAAGACGCCCTGACGGGCGTCTCTACGGAAGCGGCGACGGAGTAGGTCCTTCGCTTGACGTGAAGCAAAGACGTCTCGCTCAGGATGACATTCCGAACGCTAGGGCAGGTAGGGCTGGGCGCCGGTGCTCTCCACGAACTTCTTCAGGCCGGCTTTGACGGCGGGCCGGGCGAGCAGTTCGCAGAAGAGGTCGATCTCGCGCCGCAAGTCGTCGTGCGGGATGGGCTTGAGGAACTTCTTGGCAGCGATGCGGGTCTCGCGGTCGAACTTGCCGACCTGCGCGGCGGTCGAGCGCGCCAGGCGCAGAGCTTCGCCCTCGGCGGCGACTTGACTGACCAGGCCTACGCTGAGCGCGCGGCTGGCGTTCAAGCTGCGGCCGGTGAGCAGCAGGTCCCGGACCACGGCGTTGCCCAGGTCGCGCTTCAGGCGCGGGATGCCGCCCCAGCCGGGGATCAGGCCGAGGCGCAGTTCGGGGAAGCAGAAGCGCGCCATCTTGTCGGCGATGATGAGGTCGCAGGCCAGGGCCAACTCGAAGCCGCCGCCGAAGCAGACGCCGTGCACGGCAGCGATGGTAGTGAGCGGCGCGGCGTCGATGGTGTTCATCACGCGGTGGATGCGTCCCAGGAATTCACGCGCTCCAGCCACCACTTCCTTGGTCGGGTGCTGCTCCATCAGGGAGTGAAGCTCGCGCAGGTCAGCGCCGGCGGAGAAGCCGGCCTTCATGCGGCTGTGAATGATGAGGGCGTGGGCCTCGGCGCTTCCCTTCTCCAGCGCTTCGGCAAACTTCTCCAGCTCCTCGATGGTCGCCCGGCTGATCTCGTTGCAGGGCTCGCGGTGCAGCGCCAGCTCGATGGCGCCGTCCGCCACTTCCCAGGAAAGCGTCTTGCCTTGGAAGTTCTTCATGCCTGTTTTGCTGCGTACAACGATTCAATGTCGCCGCGGAAGCGCGCCGCGATGGCGTCGCGCTTCAGCTTGCCGTTGGCGGTGAGCAGCCCATTCTCGATCGTGACGGGCTCCTCCAGCACCTGAAAGGCGTGGACGCGGCGATAGTGCGGCAGGTCAGCGTTCAGCTTCTCCAGCGCCGCCGCTACTGCTTCGCGCGTCACTTTGCCGGTGACCAGCGCCGCCAGGTAGCTCTTTCCGTTGCCCACCAGCATGACTTGTTGCGCGCCGGGGAGCGAGTGAAGCAGTTTGTCCTCCAAGGGCTCGGGGGCGATGTTATGGCCGGAGTTGAGGATAAGCAAATTTTTCACGCGGCCGATGATGCGCCAGTTGCCGCGCTCGTCCACCTCGCCCTGGTCGCCGGTAAGGAACCAGCCGTCCTGCAGCACGCTCGCCGTTTGCTCCGGCCGGTTCCAGTAGCCGGGGAAGATGCTGGGGCCGCGGACCAGGATCTCGCCGCTCTCGGCCAGCTTCATCTCGACTCCGGCGATGGCCGGGCCGACGCGGCCGGGCTCGACCCGGCGCGGGTCGTCCATGGTGCAGATGGCGGTGGTTTCCGTGAGGCCGTAGACCTGGAGCACGGGGATGCCGATCATGCGGAAGAACTCCTGAGTCTCGACCGCGAGCGGCGCCGAGCCGCAGATGAGCGCGCGCAGGTTGGGCCCGAGCTTGCTGCGTACCGCGCTGAAGACAACGCTGCTGGCGAGCGCCAGCCAGATGTGGTCGGCGAAAGAAGCGGACTGCCCGCGAGCCCAGGCTTGTTTCGCCCTGCGATAGAGGCCGAGCGCCATGCCGCCGCGCTTCTGCAGTTGGTCCTCCACCCCGCCGCGAATCCTTTCGAGCAGCGCCGGGACGTTGAGGAAGTAGTCCGGCTGGGAGGCTTGAATCTCGTCGGCCAGTTGCGTGAGGTCGGTGGAAAGCGTCAGCACGCTCGCGCGCGAGAGGGCGGTGAGCATCAGGATCCAGGAGCCGGCGAAGCAGAAGGGCAGGTAGTGGAAGATGCGATCGGTGTGTCCGGGGTCGCCCATCAGCAGGTCGAGGCGGCCCAGCGTACACGGGACCATGTGGTTCAGGTTGCCCACCTTGAGGATGACGCCTTTGGGCTCGCCCGAGGTGCCGGAGGTATAGATGATGGCGACGGGGTAAGCGTCCTGGAGCGGGTGCGCGGGCGAGTCGCCCGCTTCCACGCGGCCTGCGCTGAAGATTTCGTCAAAGGTGACGCCGGGCGGTGCGCCGGGCCAGGCGGAGGCGATGGCGTCGCGCAGGGCGGCGTCGCCGCAGCAGAGGAGCGCGGGCGAGCAGTCCTTCATCATGCCGGCCAGTTCCGCGGGGGCCTGGCGCGCGTAGAGCGGGACGGCAATCAGGCCTTCGGCCAAGATGGCCAGGTCCATGGCCACCCAGCGGATGCTGTTGTGCGCGAGCAGGGCGCAGCGGTCGCCGGGCTTGAGTCTCCGGCTGCGCAGGAAGGCGCGAGCCGCGCCGATCGAGGAGAGTAGCTCCCCGGCAGAGGCCGTGGTGAAGCTGGCGCCGCGGACCTCGCGCAGGACGACTCGGCCCGGGTCCTGAGCGAGGCGTTGAAAGATGTTCTCGAGGAAGTTCATCCCCCGTGGCCCTCGACCAGTTTGCGCAGGCCGGGGCTGAGCGGGGGCAGGTAGTCCTCCCAGCTCAGCGGGCCGCGGCGCGCGGGAAACTCGGGATAGCGCTGCAGCACGTGCTCCTCGAAGCGCACGCCCATGCGCGACATGAGCTTCAGGTTGCGCACCACGGTGCGCCCGATGCCGCCGGCGATGCCCTCCCCTTCCTGCATCAGTTTTCCAAGCATGGCGAGGATCTTGGACTCGAGCTCGGGATCGTCCACGGTGGTCAGCAGGTCCATGTGACCGCGCTCGCGCATGAGGTTGCGGATGCGCTCGTCCATAGTGACGCCTGCCGAGGGCACCAGCGCCGGCATGGAGGTGACGATGGCGTGATAGCGCGAGGAGACCATCAGTTGCCCGGCGCGCAGCAGGCTCACCAGTTGGTACATGTCGTACTGGTCGGAGGTGAAGACGGGGGCGCCGCCCAGAGACTCGGCCAGACGGCGGCAGGCGCCGGCGTCCAGGCGTTCGGTGCCCACCAGGATGGGGAAGACCGTGTGCTGGGTGCGGAAGGCGTTGACGGCGCCAGCCCATGCGCTGAGATAGCGTTCGTAGGCCGCGTCCACCGCCGGGCCGGCGTTGTGAAAATAGACGGTGCGGTAGTGGCTCTTCTTGTAAGCGCCGGTCAGGGCGTGCAGCGAGTACTTCACCAGCGAAGGCCGGACCGGCCAGAAGAAAGGATTGATGGGGCAGAGCACGAGGATAGGAGTGCGCTCGTCCCATCCCGCTTCGCGCAGGACTTTGTGCGCGTACTCCTGCGGGTGCGGCTCGAAGGTCCAGCCGGTGTCGGTGCCCAGCTCGACGGGGACGCCGAGTTCGGCGAGGACGTTGCGCGATTCCTCGTTGCGGGTGATGACCAGCGACTGGCGGAGGTAGCGGCGGCACATGGCGGCCAGCACGCGGTCCATGTGGTCGGCGTCGCCGCCGTAGCCCACGCTCAACCCGTTGCGCGCCGCGGCGATGCCCAGGGAACCGATCATCATCGTGGTCAGCGCGTTGGCGAATTTGCTCTTGAACATGGAGCCCTCGCAGGCCACCACGCCGTGATGGCGGGGCGCCTCGTGGAAGAGGAAGGGCGGAAAGATGTCGGGCAGATGGACCTGGGTGGCGTCGCCGAAGTAACCGCGGGTGAGGTCGAAGTTCTGGGTCATCACGCTGAGCGCGGCGTGCTCGCCCAGGATGCGCCGCACCTGGCGCAGCATTTCGTCCACGCGCAGGTCGGAGCCGGTATTGCGCGTGCCGTTGTAGCCGGCGAAGAGCAGCCGGAGCTTCTCGCCGGGGGTCCAGGGGGCGCCGGCGCCCAGCACCCAGCCGATCTTGGAGAACTCGATCAGGCCGCTGACCCACGCCTCCAGCACCAGGTCCATCATCCGCTGGCGCCTCCCGAGGCGGGCCATTCCTTGTAGGTGTAGGTGAAGCGGTTGTCCTTGCTGAACTTGAGCAGCGGATAGCTGTACTGGGAAAAGGGCGCGGGGGCGCAGCCGCGCTCGGTGACTACGCGGGAGTTGTCGAAGACCGTGTTCCAGACCAGGTAGGGCAGGAAGACCTTCATCAGCGTGGCGGCGTAGCCGAGCGAGCTCTTGCGTTTGGCCAGGCGCTCGACCAGCGCGGTGAAGGATTTTTCCATGCTGGGGACAAAGCGCGGCTTGCGGCGGCGCTGGGCGGAGGCCAGCGCGTCCGTCAGTTCGCGGAAGGTTTGGGAGGCGGTCCCGGAGGAGAGATGGTAGATGTCGTGGTTGGGCTTCTCCTTCTGGTGCAGCGCAACCACCGAATCGGCGACGAAATCCACGTTGACGATGTCCACCTTGTCGCTGGGACGGAAGGGCAGGAAGGGCAGCCCGGCCAGGAAGACGAAGGCGCGCACCATGTCGAACTGCGTGGTCTCGGCGTGGCGGCTGTCGCCCAGCACGATGCTGGGGCGGAAGATGGTGCGGGGGACGTCGGGCAACAGCTCGCGGATCATGTGCTCGCAGAACTTCTTGGTGCGGGCGTAGGGATCGTAGTCGGAGCGGTTCCAGTCGATGGCCTCGTCTTCCTTCACAACCTCGTCCTGGCGCTGGCCGGCAACGGCGACGGTGCTTACGTGGCTGATGCGGCGCAGGCCATGGTGGTCGCGGGCGGCGGTTCCGAGCTTGATGACTTCCAGCGTTCCGCGCAGGTTGACGTTGAGGCAGGCCTTCTCCGACTTGCGGTTGAGCGACGCCGCGCAGTGGATGATGGAATCGGTGGACTCGGCCAGGCGGCGGTAGTCGTCGGGAGAAAGGCCGAAGCGCGAATCGGTGAGGTCGCCGAGGAAGACGTCGATGCGGGTGTTCAGAAAATCGTGGAAGCGCGGGAAATCGAGGTGCAGTTGCAGGGAGCGCCACAGGCGCTCGGTGGCCTCGCGACGGTCCTTGGCGCGGACCAACAGGTTGAGGCGGTCGCAGTGCCCCTGCAGCAACCCGGCGGCGATGTGGGCGCCGATGTAGCCGGTGGAGCCGGTCAGGAAGATGGCCACGTTGCTCCCGTCTCCACCGCCGCGCCGCCCTGACTTCCGTTCGCCGGGGCAGCCAGATGGAACGTCCCGCGCGAGCGGTACTCGATGGAGCCGCCCTCGATCAGCGGAAAGGTCCACTTGCGCAGCGCCGGCACGTGCACGTTGATCCAGTAGTCCCACCAGTCGAGGCCGCGGGTGTCGAAGCCGAAGGTGGCTTGCTCCTCCGGGGGCAGCGCCTGGGAGAGGATCTCGACGTGCTCGGCCTCGAAGACGTGGTCGTTGTACAGGATGAAAGGCTCGTAGAGCCGGACGATACGCTCCAGACGCTCCAAGTTGCGCTCCGCCTTGACGAAGGGCCGGCGTTCGCCCACCACGCCGATGATGGCGCGGATCATGGCGCGTTGTCCGGGGGCGCCGAAGCGGCGGAAGCGGGTGCGGGAGACCGGGATGGTGTCCCAGCGCAGGCGCAGCCAGGATTCGAGCCCCTGCTCGGCTTTCAAGTGGCGGCGGTGGGCGAGTCCGGTGAGTTCGATGGAGCGGCGCATGTCGCAGGGATTGGTGACGGAGGTGGCCAGTTGATACATGCGCTGATGGCGGCGCTCGATGAGCGCGGCGGCGATCAGCGTCATGCCCTGGCACACCTGGTCCACCGGGATCACGTCCAGGCACTTGCGCTGGTTGGTGGGGAGCTGGCGGAAGGTGGTCCCCAGAAGATAGGCGAGCGAGGCGGAGGTGTTCACGCCCTCGTTCCAGCCGCAAAAGGGCTTCCCCACCGAGGTCTCGACGATGGAGGGGCGGACGACAGCGACGGGAACGTCCCCCGCCAGGCGCGCGATGAGCGACTCGGCCAGACTCTTGGTGAGGGTGTAAGTGTTCGGCCAGCCCAGGGCACGGGCGCGCCGCGCGCCGGCGCTGGTCAGGTGGGCGCGCAGCCAGCGCGCGCGCTCCTTGCGGAGTTGGTGCTCGAGAGCCGGCCCGGTGAGGTCGGACTTGCCGCGTTCGGCCAGCTTGCGGCGCAGCTTCTCCGTGATGCGCTCGCTTTCGGCGAGCGCCGCCGCATCCTGGGTCAGCTTGTGCAGCTTGCGCCACTCCTGCTCGGCGTCGAAGCCGGGGACGCGCTTGGGGGTGTAGTCGGGCGCCAATTCCTCGGGGACGCGGCCGTCACGCGCGCCCACCACGTAGCAGGTGGAAAGGTGCATGAGCGCGGCGTGGTCGCACTGCTTCATGAAGTCGAGCATGTGGACCACCGCGTCCACGTTGGCGGCCAGCGCCTCGCGCAGGTCGGGATTGAAGTCGGTGAGGCCGGAGCTGTTGACCGCCAGGTCGAGCGATTTCGCCAGCCGCGCCCGCACTTCGGGCTCCAGTCCCAGGCCGGGCTGGCTGACGTCGCCCTCGACCACTTCGATGCGCTCGCCGAGGAAGCGCGCGAAGCCCTCGCCATAGCGCTGGTGCAGGCCGTCGAAGACTGGTGACTCCTCGACAATCTTTTCCAGGCGCCGGGTGGCGGTGGTGGAGCGCTGGCGGCGGATGAGGAGATAGATCTTCCCGATCTCCGGCAGGTCGTTGAGCAGATTCGCCAGCCAGACTTTGCCGATGAAGCCGGTGACGCCGATGAGCAGGATGCGCTTCCCTGCCAAGGCTTGGCGCACGGAGAGACGCTCCACCCGCTTGCGCGGGTCGAAACAGAGAGCCGGGCGGGCGGGTTGGGGAACGCGCCGCCGCGCCGGAAAGATGGCGCGGGAGAGAAGATCCGGCCGGCGGTCGAAGCCGAGGTCGCGGAGGACGCGCTCGGCGGAAACGCGGCCGTCGGGACGGTGTCCGGTGAGCCAGGCGTGGATGCGGCGCGGGCGGACGACGGGCTCGAGCAGGCGTCCGGTGGCCATGCCGTCGCGGAAGTCGAGGCGGTTGGCGACGATGTTCTCAACCCCCAGGTGGTTGGCCAGCGGGCGGATGATGTGGTCCAGGGCGTGGCTGGCCAGGATGACTGGGCCGGCAGCCTGCGCCTCCCGGAGCTTCTCCAGGCCGCCGGGCTTGAGCTGGGGTTTGAGGACGTACTCGAAATATTCCTCGCCCAGCAGATCGAGGCGGTCCTGACTCACGCCGCGCAGCATAATGTAGAGCAGGCGGGTCGCGAAGCGGCGTCCCAGGAAGTACAGCAGGGGCCAGCACACGGCCAGGAAGGCCATGCCGAAGCGGCGGGCCCAGCGCTCGCTGAAGCTTTGGGTGTTCCAAGTGACGTAGGCCAGCACCCGGACGGCGCTCAGGCTGAGCAGGCTGCCCTCGACCCGCCAAAACGTCCCGGTTTGGGCTGGTTCCGGCATCCTCTTGGAGTTCTCTGGCTGATCTTCGGCCCGCCCGAGGCGCGCCGGGTTCCGCTCCCTGGAGGCGGAAACTGGTGGCAACAAGATGGTGAAGTTATCACTTATGTAAACAGGAAGCAATGCGCAGCCCGGCTTCCCCGTGCTGGGACCCGGCGGCGGAAATATGTCTTGGTGTTCTACCCCGGCAGACGGTACTTTGATTTCCTCGGCAACCCACCGCCGGAAAGGCACCCTAATGACCAATCAAGAGCTGGCCCGCAAGCAGAAGGAGTACGTCTTCCCCTGCGTCAACACCTACTTCAAGGAGCCGCTGGCGATGGACCACGGCTCCATGCAGCACGTGTGGGACGTGGAGGGCAAACAATACCTCGACTTCTTCGGCGGTATCGTGACCATCAGCGTGGGGCACTCCAACCCGCGGGTGACCTCCAAGGTCAAGGCGCAGGTGGACAAGCTGCAGCACGTCTCCACCTGCTTCCTCACCGAGCCCATGGTGGCGCTGGCGGAGAAGCTGGCGCAGTTGACGCCGGGCAAGCGGCTGACCAAGTCCTTCTTCTCCAACAGCGGCACCGAGGCCAACGAGACGGCCGTGCAGGTGGCGCGCATGCACACCGGGAACTTCGAGATTCTGGCGCTGCGGCACGGCTACAGCGGGCGCTCGTCGCTGGCGCGCGGGCTCACCGGCATCAACACCTGGCGGCGCGCCACCATCGAGGTGGGCATCGTGCACGTGATGAATCCCTACTGCTATCGCTGCCCGCTGGGCATGACGTATCCCGATTGCGGCGTGGCCTGCGCCAACGACATCGAGCAAGTCATCCAGACCTCGACCTCGGGGCGCATCGCGGGACTTATGGCCGAGCCCATCCAGGGCGTGGGCGGCTTCATCACTCCGCCCAAGGAATACTTCAAGCTGGCCTTCAACATCGTGAAGCAGTACGGCGGCGACTTCATCGCCGACGAGGTGCAGACCGCCTGGGGACGCACCGGGCACAAGTGGTTCGGCATCGAGCACTGGGAGGTGGAGCCGGATATCATCACCGCGGCCAAAGGGCTGGGCAACGGCCAGCCCATCGGACTGACCATGGCGCGCCCGGAGATCGCCGACTCGTTCCAGGGGCTGACCATCTCCACCTTCGGCGGTAATCCGGTCACAGCTACCGCCGCGCGCGCGGTGATCGACATCATCGAAGAAGATGACCTGAAGACCAACGCCGCGGTCGTCGGCGGCTACTTCCGGCAGAAATTGGAGGAGCTGCAGAAGAAGTATCCGCTCATCGGCGACGTGCGCGGCATGGGCTTGATGCAGGCGCTGGAGCTGGTGACCGATCGCAAGACGAAAGAGCCGGCCGCCGCCGCGACCAATTCCCTGATGGAAGAAGCGCGCAAGCGCGGCCTGCTGATCGGCAAGGGCGGGATGTACGGCAACGTCATCCGCATGTCGCCGCCGCTGAACATCGCCAAGGGCGACGTGGACGAAGCCATCCGGCTGCTGGACGAGAGCTTCGCGGCGGTGCGGTGATTGGTGCCGAGTTTATGGGTTATTCAATGGCAACCTACCTGGGCGTGGACGAGCGGTTAGTCGAAGCGGCGCGGCGCGCCGGCCGACACAAGACCAAGAAGGCGGCTATCACCGCTGCGCTCGAAGAATACGTCAAGCCGGGAAAGCAACTCCGTTTGCTGAAGCGTTTCGGTACAATCGAGTATGCCGCTGGCCACGATTACAAGACCGGACGGCGCAGCCGCCGAAAAGGACGAGGCCATCCGGCGGGTGGATGAGAGCTTCACGGCGGTGTGCAGGTCAGCCCGCGGGCTGCTGCATCTTCTGTGACAGTGAGTCGAACGACCCGAAGCGCAGGCCCAGGCGCTCGCAGATCAGGTACTGCCGGTCGAAGGGGTTGGTGGTGCGCGCGATCTCCCACAGCCGGCCCAGCCCAATGCGTCCCCAGCAAGCCCAGGAAAAAACCGGGAGCGGGTAGTCGCTGCCGAAGAGCAGCCGCTCGCTGAGTTCCGGATGCCGGCGCAGGCGCAGCAGCATGGCCATGCGGTTGGGCAGGGTGAGGGCGGAGATGTCGGCGAAGAAGTTGGGATAGCGCCGCACCAGGTCGAGGAACGTGCGGTAGAACTTCTCGTGGAAGGCGAGGCCGTAGCTGCAGCCGTGGGCGGCGATGACGGTGACGCCTTCGTCGAGCGGCACGCGCAATTTGTCGGGATCGCCCGAGGACTGGTCCTGCCCGATGAGTGAGAACTCGTACCCGACGTGGCTGAGCAGCGGCAGCCGCAGCCGGGCCAGCGCGCGGTAGAACGGGACATAGCGCGAGTCCGCGGGATCGAACTGCTGGGCATTGGGCAGCACCTTCACCAGCTTGGCGCCGGCGCGGGCACAGCGCTCGGCTTCCTCGATGGCGTCGCCGCGTTGCGGGTTGATGGAGACCCCGGCCCAGAACTGCTCCGGATAGCGGCCGGCTACGTCCAGCACGTAGTCGTTGCTCACCAGGAAGTCGGTGCGGTCTTTGTCCAGCTTGCCGTCGCTGCCATAGACGCCGTCCATGGCCAGCAACACCAGGCGGTTGATGTAGCGGGACTCTTCCAGGTCGCGCAGCAGGTCGTCCACATACTTGCGGTTGGCGCGGGGCGGATCGCTGAGCGGCAGTCCGTGCTGCCAGGTGATGAGGCGGAAGAGCGGGCTGCGCAAGAGGCGCGGGGAGATGTAGCAGCCGTTCTCGCCCTCGGGCAGACCGGCCAGATGGACGTGGCAGTCGGTGTAGCGCTGCTGGGCTGAGGGCTGGACGTTCTCCATCGTCGCCGCCGGGCCTAGGGAGCGTCGTAGAACTTCATGGCCAGAGTGCCGTGGGCGGCGGCGCCTCCGGCGCGGAGCGCGGCGGCCACCAGCACGGCTTCCGCGACCTCCTCGCGGGTGGCGCCCGCCTTCTTGGCGTTGCGAGTGTGCACCTCGATGCAATAGACGCACTGCGTGGTGTGGGCCACCGCGACCGCGATCAGTTCGCGATACTTGCGGGAGATCTTGCCGTCCTCGCGCTGGGTGATGGCGTCCAGATTCACCCACGCCTGGAAATCCGCCGGCGCGGACTTCTTCAGCTCCCTGAGCAACTTCAAATCGTTCTCGTCGTGATAGTGACTCACAGCCGCCCCTCCCTTTGCTCACTGAGGTGGAAGCTCCCTCTTATACACGAGCGGTGGCTGGATTCGAAGCCGGCTCCGCGCCTTGACACGCCGATTTTCGCTCGCGCGAGTGCTACCGCAGCCTGCCACTCACTTCGCTCTGAGCTGGCTGCTGCGCGCTTGCGTTGCAGTTTGACCGTTCCTATCGCCGTGGTAACATGACCCTGCGGGGTGGAGCAGTCTGGTAGCTCGTTGGGCTCATAACCCAAAGGTCGGTGGTTCAAATCCACCCCCCGCAACCAAGATTCTGAGGGCCGCGCACAGCGGCCCTTTCTATTGTGAGCCACGTTTCCTGCAAGCCGTACTCTCGAAACAAATGCGTTTCTATCCGAAGGTCACGCTACTTTGACGCGAATTCGTCGATGGTACGCAATTTCAGGGTCGGATCTGCCTGCACGTTCTGGCGCAAGAGGCCGAGGTGTCCTGAGCCATAAATCACGAGCACGCGGTCGCCGGGCTCGATGATCTGCAACAGGTGAGTGTGGATCCGCATGTTGCGGCGATACCACTCGGTCAGCAGTTCGGCGCCAGCGTAGTCGTACTCTTCGCCGAAGTGCGCCTCCATGGCGTAACCAGCGAGACCGCGGCGAACTGCCTCAGCGGAATTAATGCGAAGCAGCATCTGCAGGATCGTATGCGATTTCAAGAACTCGCTGTCCTCCTGCACGATCGTTCGTACCTGCTCCATAAGGGATTCATGTTCTTTGTCGCGACCGCGAGCTTTGGCGTAATCCTGCACAGTGAGGAACGGAAAGTCGCCGTCGGCGTCGATGCCGTAAATCTTCGAATGCTTGAGTTCCCCGGCGAGACGGAAGCCGATCTGCTCGCGCTCGTCACGGCTGAGTTCGTGTTTGCCCGCGAGGTAGTCCCCGTACGTCTTTATCTTCTGGCTGTCAGAGGATGCCTCGATGGCAATCTTTGTTGGACGAAAGCGCGCGAGTGTGTCGAGCAATTCGCGGATTTCCGCCTGCCGCTTTGGCGCAAGCACGTCGTCGGCCTTCATGTTGATAATGTCGCGGCCGGGATTGCCCATGTGATAACTGCCAAGAATGAGCACCTCGGCGACGGGTGGGCCATCGAGTCGATCGGCCGGGAGGCGCGCAGGTGCAGTTTGCGCGGCAGCCACGATTGAGAAAACAATCGACGCCCATGTCAGGAGCATGGGGCGTCCGCGGAGGGACAGGTCTAGCATTCCTCACCTCGGCCGCTGTGGCGGCCTAGAATATATACGGCATACGGTGGACGATGGTTCCCAGCTGCGACTATTTCAGAGTCCTGCGGCTCTGCGGGGTCGCGCGCTGCGGCCCTTTCTTATTCCCAGTTCTTCAGCGTCCGCCCTTGCGCGCTTCCGCTTCCGCCAGCCAGCCCCGGCGCAACCGCTCCTCGGGGACACCGGAGAGGTAGGGCTTCAGGTCGAGAATAGGCGTGCCGTCGAGCATATCTACGCCGCGGACGTGCAGCCGCGAGCCCTCGCGGCGGAGCAGCTCGACCACGGTGAGGCCGATGGGATTGGGGCGCCGCGGAGATCGGGTGGCGAAGACGCCGTGGGGGCGGTCGTCCGAGGGCGGTGTGCCCAGCAGTTCGAAGCCCTGCGCGCGGTCGAATTCCCAGAGGACGAAGAGGTGGGAGATGCCTTCGATGTCGGTGAGGCCGGGCTCGAACTCGGGCAGGATCTCCAGCGTACCCTCGGCCTCGTGCTTGGCGCCCAGTCCTTATGGGGACTGCGCCGGTCTCCTGATAGGGACTTCTGACAAACCCGATGGGCCGCGGCGTGAACATGACTGAGCCTCGCCCCGCCATGTTACGGCAGCGGAGCGACGCCAATCATTCTTTCAGTTTCCTGCGCTCGCAGGCGGCGACGGTCTTGGTCGGGTCCACGGCGTCGTTGTCCACCTGCGATTCCACCACCTTCCCCTCCTTGTCGATCAGGAATGTGGCGCGGCGAGCGGAGGGCATTTTTACCCCTTCGACGTCGTAGTCCTTGATGAGGCCGTAGGCGCGGGTGACTGTGCCGCCCCAGTCGCCCAGCAGCGGGAAGGTGATGCCATTCTGCGATGCGAACTGGAAGTTGGCAAAGGGGCTGTCCATGCTCACACCCAGGACCTGGGTGTCGGCGGCTTCCAGCTTCTCCAGGTTCTGCTGGAAGGCCTTCATCTCCTTGGTTCAACCGCCGGTGAAAGCAAAAACGTAAAAGGCCAATACGACGTTCTTCTTCCCCCGGTAGTCGCGAAGCGAGACCTTCTTCAGCTCCTTGCCGTCGAAGGCCAGCAGGGTGAAGTCGGGGGCGACGCTCCCCGCCTTGATCTTGAGCGGCGGCGGCGCGGGAGTTTTCTTCGGGGTCTCCGCGCGCAGTTGGCGGGAATCAGGCGATTGCAGCCAGCCGGCGAGCGCCAGGCCGGCGGCGAGGACGGTCAACAGGACTTTGCGCATAGAGCGGGCTCCTCCCAGGACGCCTGAGCGGGAAGCCTACCCCGCTGGAGAGCCGGAGGTCAACGGCGTTGCGGAACTGAGGCGCAGCCGTTACATTGGTGCGAGCTTGCATCTGCCTGTGAAAACGCGCCTTCTGAGCAAAGCCAATCCGTCGCGGCAGGCGCGGGCCAAGACAGGCGCTCGCGCCGGGCGCGCTTCCGACAAGTACCAGCGCATCCTGGACGCGGCGGTAGAGGTGATTGCCAAGAGCGGTTACTTTCGGGCGCGGGTGACGGATATCGCCGCGCGGGCGGGCGTGGCGGACGGCACCATCTATCTCTACTTCAAGAACAAGGAGCAGATTCTGATGGCGGCCATGGACTCCGCGTTCGCCGCCTTCCTGGAGCGCGCGCGGGCCGAGCTCCACCGCACCCACGGACCCCGCCAGCGGCTGCGGCGGCTGGCCCAACTGCACTTGGAGACGCTGGGAGCCAACCGCAACCTGGCCATCGTGTTTCAGACCGAGCTGCGCCAGAGCGCCAAGTTTCTGTCACAATTCTCGCACCAGCGCCTGATCGAGTACTTCGACCTGATCCGCGAGGTGGTGCGCCAGGGCCAGCAGGCGGGCGTCTTCCGCCGCGAGCTCTCGGACAAGATCGTGGCCAACTGCTTCTTCGGCGCCCTGGACGAGATGGTGACCTCCTGGATACTCAGCGAACATGACTATCCGCTGGCGGGCGCCGCCAACGCCGTGGTGGACGTGATCCTGCAGGGCATGGAGACCCGGACGAAGGCATGAAGACCATCAACGACGTCTTCTACGCGGCGATCGAGCGCAACCTCGACCGCCAAATGTTGTTCAAGCAGACCATCCAGTGGATTTCTATCTCCGCCAGCGAGCTCTACCGCGACGTGGCAGGGACGGCGCGCTCCCTGGCCGCCTGGGGCATCGCCAAGGGCGACCGCGTGGCCATCCTGAGCGAGAACCGCCCGGAGTGGGCGGTGGCCGATTTCGCCACCCTCATGCTGGGTGCGGTGGACGTCCCCATCTATACCACGCTGACCGGGGAGCAGACCGCGTACATCCTGAAGGATTCCGGGGCGCGGGTGATCTTCGTCTCCACCGCCGGCCAGCTCAAGAAGGTGCTTTCCATCAAGGGGCGGACCGCGCTGGAGAAGATCGTGGTGATGGATTACATCGGCATCACCGAGGGAATCCCCATGCACCGGCTGATGGTGAACCAGCCCAAAAGCCGCGACCCGGAGTTGGACGCCCGCGCGCTGGCCATCGGCCCCGGCGACCTGGCCACCCTTATCTACACCTCCGGCACCACGGGCACGCCCAAAGGCGTGATGCTCACCCACGGCAACCTGGCCTCGAACCTGGAGCAGATCGACCGCTTCCAATGGACGACGGGCGAGGTCGGGCTCTCCTTCCTTCCCCTGTCGCACATCACGGCGCGCCATCTGGACTACACCTTCTTCAAGCGCGGCGTCACCATCGCCTACTGCCCCAGCATGGACTCTGTCCCGCAGGCGCTGCAGGAGGTGCGGCCGACGGTGTTTGTGGCCGTGCCGCGCGTCTACGAGAAGGCCCGGGCGTATGTGGAGCGCAACAGCCAGCACTTCCTGAAGCGGCCGTTCTACAACTGGGCGCTCGGCGTTGGAAGGGCCCATCGCAATGAGGTCCTGGCGGGCCAGCAGCCCACGGGCCTGGCGTGGAAACTGGCCGACGCGCTCCTGTTTTCCAAAGTGCGCCGCAACTCGGGAGGGCGCGTCCGCACCTACATCTCCGGCGGTGCGCCGCTGGGGGTGGAGCTGGCGCAGTGGTTCGCCTCGGTGGGCATCTTGATCCACGAGGGCTACGGGCTGACCGAAACCTCGCCGGTCATCGCCGTGAACACCCCGGCGGAACACAAGCTGGGCACGGTGGGCAAGCCGGTTCCCAACCTCCAAGTGAAGATCGCCGAGGATGGCGAGATCCTGGTGAAAGGCCCTTCGGTCTTCCAGAGCTACTGGAACCTGCCGGAGGAGACCAAGAACGCTTTCGTGGACGGCTGGTTCAAGACCGGAGACATCGGGAACCTGGACGCCGAGGGCTACCTGACCATCACCGACCGCAAGAAGGACTTGATCAAGACCTCGGGCGGGAAATTCATCGCGCCGCAGCCCCTGGAGAACGCGCTCAAGGCGAATCCGCTGGTGGCGCAGGCGGCGGTCATCGGCGACCGGCGGCGCTTCGTCTCGGTCATCCTCTCCCCCGACTTCCGTATGCTGGAGGACTGGGCGCGGGCCAACGGGGTGACCGTCACCGGCCACTCGCAGTTGATCGCCGAAGCCCGTATCCGGGCGCTGTTCGACGGCATCGTCGCCGACCTCAACCAGCGCCTGGCGCAGTTCGAGACCCTCAAGAAGGTGCTGCTGGTGCCCGACGAGTTCTCGGTCGCCTCCGGCGAGCTTACGCCCAGCATGAAGCTGAAGCGGCACGTGGTCGAGGAGCGCTACCGCGCCCAGATCGAAGCGCTCTACGCCCAAGAGAAGCGCGAAGAAGTGCCTTCCGTTTGAGCGCCCCGCCCACAAGCAGGTCCCTCGCTTCGCTCGGGATGACAAGCATTCGGCCAGGGGTGTGATTACAATATCCCCATGGACTCCTTGATAATCGCGGGCCGGGCCTTCCGCTCGCGTCTGATCGTGGGCACCGGCAAATACAAATCCGGGCAGGAAACGGCGCGGGCGCTGGAAGCCTCCGGAGCGGAGATGGTCACCGTTGCCGTCCGGCGGGTGAACCTGGACCGCTCGAAGGACTCGCTGCTCGACTTCATCGACCCCAAGCGCTATTTTCTGCTGCCCAACACCGCCGGCTGCTACACCGCCGACGACGCCATCCGCGCCGCCCGCCTGGGGCGCGAGGTGGGACTCTCCGACTGGGTGAAGGTCGAGGTCATCGGCGACGAGCGCACGCTTTACCCCGACGTGCTGGCCACCGTGGAAGCGACCAAGGTGCTGGTGAAGGAAGGGTTCACGGTGCTGCCCTATACCTCGGACGACGTGGTGGTGGCCAAGCGGCTGCTGGAGGCGGGCGCGAGCGCCATCATGCCGCTGGGAGCCCCCATCGGGAGCGGCCTGGGCATCCAGAACCCCGCCAACCTGCGCATCCTGCGGGAGATGATCACGGAGGTGCCGCTGATCGTGGACGCGGGAGTAGGCACGGCGTCGGACGCCGCCATCGCCATGGAGTTGGGCGCCGACGCGGTGCTGATGAACTCCGGCATCGCCCACGCCGACGACCCGGTGCTGATGGCCGAAGCCATGCAGCACGCCGTGCTGGCCGGCCGCGCCGCCTATCTGGCTGGACGCATGCCCAAGAAGCTCTACGCCACCGCCAGCTCCCCGCTCGAAGGCGTGGTGAAATAGCCTTAGCTGCAAAGAGAAACGGGCGGCAAGCGCCGCCCGTCGCCCGTTCCAGGTTCCTCCGGCAGAGGTTTACTTCTCTGCCATCATGGTGACGCTTTCCACGTGGACGGACTTCTTCTCCTTGTCCACATGTGCCGCGATGGTGACGTGATGGCCTTCGTGGCCCGCCAACGCACCGGGGTTGTCTACCCCCCAGACGCCCTTGTCGGTGTCGGAGACAAATGCCATCTTCGCTCCGCCGCCGATGCAGGCCTTCACGCAGGCTTCGCTGCCGGCCTGGGTGTGGCTGGCCTTGGCGCCGCACTTCGTCTCGCTGACCCAGCCGTTGATGTTGGTGGTCTTGTCGCTGGCGCTGACCCCGGCCGCCACGAACAGGGCGAGCGACATCACCAGTAAAGCCGCAAATAACTTCCTCATACCCTTGTTTCTCCTCTCATCTGCATTTGAGATTCCGTCGCAGCGGGCTTGCCGCCGTCGTCTTTAGTACGTTAAAACCCGGCGCCCGGTTTGGGGGCGAGCTATCTTTTTACAGCTTCCACCATGCAGATGCAAATCCGGGAGATGGAGATGGCTCCAACCGGTGGAAGGCAGGCGGGAATGTGAAAGCTACTGCTTCTTCTCGGCCACGGCGGGCGAAGAGCTCTTCTGGGGCGGGTTGGGCAGGGTATAGACGACTTCGCCGGGACGCGCGTAGCGCAGCTGCTCGCGCGCTTCCTTCTCGATGGCGTTGGGGTCGCTCTTCAGCGACTCGATGCGCTTGGCCAGCCGCTCATTCTCCACCTGGAGCTGCTGGACTTCCTTCTCCAGCTTGCGGTACTCGGCGCGCTTTTGCTGATAGGTGAAGAGGCCGTTGGGGCCGGCGACCACGTGCGCGGCCAGCAGGCAGGCCAGCAGGGCCACGCCCGCCGTCGCCAGCTTGCGGCGCGAGCGATAGAACCAGTCGGTGGTCTGGTGGACGAGCTCCACGACCGCTTTCACCGGAGGCCGCCGTTTAGGAGCCAAAGATCCACCCCCGGGCCGCGGCGCTGAGCTGGGCCAGACCCTCAGGCGAGCGCGCTTCGGAGTAGACCCGAACCACCGGCTCCGTCCCCGAAAGCCGGTAGCACACCCAGGAGCCGTCCTCCAGCACCAGCTTCAGCCCGTCGATGCGCACCACCTGGCTCACGCGCCTCCCGCAAAACTCCCGCGGTTCCCTAGTTAACTTACTAGTGAACGTCTGTTGCACCTCCGGCGTCAAGCGGAAGTTCTCGCGCATGGGGTAAAAGGAACCAACTTCGGCAAATAGCGTCTTCAATTGCTGCCCCAGGGAGGTCCCGCGGCGGGCCACCATCTCGCAGCAGAGCAGGCCGGCCAAGACGCCATCCTTTTCCGGGACGTGGTGGCGGATGGAGAGCCCTGCGCTTTCCTCGCCGCCGATGGCGATCTTGTCCTGCTGGATGAGTTCGCCGATGTACTTGAATCCCACCGGGGTCTCGTACAGTTCCACGCCGTGATGTTGGGCGAGCGCGTTGATGAGGTTGGTGGTAGAGACCGATTTGGCCACTCCGTTCTTCCAGCCGCGGCTCTCGACCAGGTAATCGAAGAGCAGCGCGATGATGTAGTTGGGCTGGAGGAAGGTGCCGTCCTGGTCCACGATGCCGAAGCGGTCGGCGTCGCCGTCTGTGGCGATGCCGATGCCGGCGCCGGTCTCGCGCATCTTCTGGCGCAGGTCGCCGAGCAGGTGGTCGTCGGGCTCGGGCGCGTGGCCGCCGAAGAGCACGTCGCGATAGTTGTGGACCGCGGCCACCGGCACCCCGGCCTCTTCGAGCAACGAATCGGTGTAGCCGACGGCCGCGCCCCACATCGGATCGCAGGCCACCTTCAGCCCCGCCTTGCGAATGGCGGCGAGGTCCACAATCTCCTTCAGCCGGGCGAGGTACGTGGGCTTGACGTCAATCGGATGGGGCGGCGTGGCGTGCGAGCTCCCGGCAGCAGGTTCTCCATCTGCCGCAACGATTTCTGCCTCGATTTTCTTCGTGACCTCAGGCAGGGCGGGCGCACCGTCCGGAGTCGAGAACTTGATGCCGTTGTACTCGGGAGGATTGTGCGAGGCGGTGATGTTGATGGCGCCGTCGGTCTGGAGGCGGCGCACCTCGAAGGCGATGGCCGGGGTGGGGGCGGGGTCGGCCACCACCAGGGGCGCGACGCCGTGGGCGTCCAGGATCTCAGCCGCCATGGCGACAAAGGTCTCGCCCAGGAAGCGCGGGTCGCGGCCGACGATGAGACGGGCGCTCGCAGGCTTCTGCGAGCTCACGTAGCGGGCGATGCCGGTGACGGCGCGGCGCACGTTGGCGAAGGTGAAGTCCTCGCACATCACCGCGCGCCAGCCGGAGGTGCCGAATTTGATCTGCACGGTCACGAGAGCAAGCAGTCAGCCATCACCATTCAGCAATCAGCGGGATTAATGCTAGATTCTTCCTGATGGCTGAAGGCTGAGTGCTGATTTTATATGACCGACAAGAAAATCATCCTCTCCACCACCGGCTCGCGGGAAGAGGCGCAGAAGATCGCGCACTCGCTGGTGGAGCGCAAGCTCGCCGCCTGCGTCAACATCGTAGGGCCCATCGAATCCGTGTATCGCTGGCAGGGCGCGGTAGAGACCAGCGAGGAGTTCCTTCTGGTCATCAAGACCACGGGCGCGGCCTGCGAGCGGGTCCGCGACCTCATCCGCCTGCTGCACTCCTACGAGCTGCCGGAGTGCATCCAGCTCTCCATCGAGGACGGCCTGCCCCAGTATCTGGAGTGGATCGGGGAATCGGTGGAGTAGGAAACCTCATGAGACGCCCTGACGGGCGTCTCTACGGAAACGGCGGTGGTGTCCGGGATTTTCAGTCTGCGCTAAATCGCCCGCAGCGCCTGGTCGAGATCGGCGAGGATGTCGTCCACGTCCTCGATGCCCACCGAGATGCGCACCATGCCATCAGTGATGCCGATGGCCTTCCTTCCCGCCTTGCCCAGCGCGGCGTGGGTCATGGTGGCGGGGTGGGAGATCAAGGTCTCGACTCCGCCCAGCGATTCGCCCAGCGAGCAGACGCGCACCCGGGCGAGCATGCGCTTGGCGTTCGCCAGCGACCCGGTCTCAAAGCTGATCATGGAGCCGAAGCCCGACATCTGCCGCCGGGCCAGCGCGTGCTGGGGATGCGAGCGCAGGCCGGGATAGAAGACCGCTTTCACCTTGCGGTGGCGGCTGAGGAAGGCGGCGACGGCGCGGCCATTCTCATCATGCTGGACCATGCGCACGGCCAAGGTCTTCACTCCGCGCAGCACCAGCCAGCACTCGAAGGGCGAGAGGATCGCGCCCGCCGACTTCTGGATGAAGGCGAACTTTTCCGCCTGGTCCTTCCGGGTGCAGACGATGACGCCGCCCAGCCCGTCGCTATGGCCGTTCAAGAATTTGGTGGTCGAATGGATCACCATGTCCGCGCCCAGGGCGATGGGCTGCTGGAAGTAGGGCGACATGAAGGTGTTGTCCACCACCAGTTCCACCTTGTGGCGGCGGCAGATGCGGCTGATGGCGCGGATGTCGCTCACCGACATCAGCGGGTTGGTGGGCGTCTCCACATAGACGATGCGGGTGTTGGGACGCAGGGCGCGCTCGACGGCGAGCGCCTGAGAGGTGTCCACGTAGGAGAACTGCAGGCCGTAGTGGGCCAGGATCTGGTTGAAGAGCCGGGGCACGCCGCCATAGACGTTGTGCGAGCAAATGAGGTGGTCGCCGCCCTTGAGCGTGGTGCACATGGCGTTGATGGCCGCCATGCCGCTGGCGAAGACGTGCGCCGAGCGTCCGCCCTCGAGCGCGGCCAGGTTCTGCTCCAGGCGGGTGCGCGTGGGGTTCGAGACGCGGGCGTACTCGTAGCCCTTGTGCTTCCCGATGCCCTGCTGCACAAAGGTCGAGGTCGCGAAGATGGGAACGGTGACCGCGCCGGTGGAAGGATCGGGCTCCTGGCCGGAGTGGATGGCGCGAGTGGCAAAACCGGGGTTGTTTTTCAATTGTTTCATCGGGTCATTGAGTCATTGAGCCATTGAGTCATCGGGTCATTGCTCAAGCGATGCGTTGACGGGCGCCAATGATTCAATGACTCAATGAATCACTGACCCAATTCCTCTACACCCCGCCCTCGAAGATGTTCTTCGACAGATACCGCTCGGCCGAGTCCGGGATCATGGTGACCACGCGCTTCCCTGCTCCCAGGCGCTTGGCGATCTGCACCGCAGCGTAGACGCTGGCGCCGCCGCTGGAGCCGGCGAGCACGCCCTCCTGGGCGGCAAGCTGCTTTACCATGTCGAAGGCTTCGGGGTCGTTCACCATCAGAATCTCGTCCGAGACGCGGGCGTCGTAGGTCTTGGGGATGAAGCTGGAGCCGATGCCCTCCACCTTATGCTCGCCCGGGGGCCCGCCGCCCAGCACCGAGCCCTGGGACTCGACCGCCACGGTCAGCACGCGCGGCAGGCGCTCCTTCAAAAAGCGCGCCACGCCGGAGAACGTCCCGCCGGTGCCCACGCCGATGACCACGGCGTCCACGCGCCCTTGCATCTGCTCAAAGATCTCTCGGCCGGTGGTCTCGTAATGGTAGTCGGGGTTGGCGGGGTTCTCGAACTGGGCACACATGAACGACCCGGGGATGGAGGCGGCGATCTCGCGGGCGCGGGCGATGGCGCCCTGCATGCCCTCGACGTCCACGGTGCGGATGACCTCGGCGCCCAGGGCCCGCATCACCTTGACCTTCTCCTCGGCGAAGCGCTCGGGAACGCAGAAGATGACGCGGTAGCCGCGGTTCACGCCGATCAGCGCCAGGCCGATGCCGGTGTTGCCGGCGGTGGCCTCGATGAGGGTGGCTCCGGGCTTGAGCTTGCCCTCTTCCTCGGCGCGGCGGATCATGCCGATGGCGGCGCGGTCCTTCACGCTGCCGCCGGGGTTCATGTATTCGAGCTTGGCAAAAACTTCGCCGGCGCCCGGCGGGACCACGCGCCGCAGGCGCAGCATGGGAGTCTCGCCCACCAGCTGGGTGATGTCGTCGGCGACGCGCAGGTGAGCGGCTTCGGCGGTTTTCATTCCCACTACAGACTACGGGAGCGGCGGGAAAACCGTCAATCGCGCCGCGCACAGCGTCTTGTGACTTGATATGCTAGCGGCCGGATGACGCGCAGTGGACTAGTGCGGGCTGGCTTGGCCTCCACCTTTCGCCGTCCGGCGGTGATCGCGGCGGAGATCGCGTGGCGTTGGAGCTTCGGCGCGGCTGCCGGAGCCCTGGTGACCGTGGCCGTGCTGCGCTTCCTCGCCACCCTGACGGTGACCGATGGCGACCTGCTCGCTCTGCGCTCCCGCATCTCGCAGTTGATGGCGGATGCCATCCTGCACATCTTCGAAGGTTCCGGGCCGCGGCTGCTCCGGCTGACGCTCATCGTGACCCCGGCGGTCTCGGCGCTGTGGATCCTGGCGGCTTCCGCCGGCCGTGCTGCCACCCTGCGCGCCCTGCTCCGCGATGCTCCCGCTTCCTTCACCCGGCGCCACGACCTGCGGTCGCTGCTGGGAGTGAACTTCCTGCGCGTGGCCGTGAGCCTGCTGGGAGTGCTGGCCATGGTGGGCTCCGCCATCCTGGCCCGGCTTGCCGCCACTCTCAGCGACGAGCCCAGCGTCCTGCTCTTCAACGTCGTCTTCCTGGGATTGCTGTTCCTGGTGAGCCTCTCCTGGTCAACGCTCAACTGGTACCTCTCGCTGGCGCCCATCTTCGTGGTGCGCGACAACCGCGGCGCCCTGGGCGCGGTGGCCGACGCGGTACACCTGGTGCGGCGGCGCGGCGGCGACTTCACCTCAGTCAGCCTGCTCTACGGCCTGCTCAAACTGTTCGCCATCGCCGTGGCCACCGTGGTGTCGCTGGTCCCGCTGGCCTTCATCGCCGAGTGGCCCTGGGAGGTCACGACCACGCTGTTCATGGTGATCACGCTGGCGTACCTTGCCGTGGCTGACGTGTTCTACATCGCCCGCCTGGCCAGCTACCTCGTCATCGCGGAGCCGGAGCGAGCGGCCGCGGTAGAGACGGCCGTCAGGCCGTCTCCGGCGCCGCCCGCCCCGGCGACCGACGCGACCTCCGGCCCCGGTTGTCATTCCGAGCCTGCTTGAGCGGGCGAGGAATCTGCTTTTGGCTGATCGCTAACTGCTTATTGCTAATTGCCGCTTTTTCTGCGAAAGTGGGATGTGGACGCCCACTCCATCGTCATCCTCGACTTCGGTTCCCAGTACACCCAGCTTATCGCCCGCCGCATCCGCGAACAGAATGTTTTCTCGGTCGTCCTTCCTTGCACCGCCACGCTCGACGAAGTGAAGAGCTACGCGCCCGCGGGCATCATCCTCTCCGGCGGGCCGTCGTCGGTTTATGACGCCGACGCTCCACCCGCCGACGAGCGCGTGCTGGCGCTGGGCCTGCCCGTGCTCGGCATCTGCTACGGATTCCAATACATGGCCCACAAGCTGGGCGGCAAGGTGCGCCCCGCGCAGAAGCGCGAGTACGGCCACGCCCAGGTCGAGGTGCTCGATAACTCGCGCCTCTTCCAGGACCTGCCGCGCTCGCTCCAAGTCTGGATGTCGCACGGCGACGAGGTCCTGGAGCCGCCGGCGGGATTCACGGTAATGGGGAAATCGGACAACGGGCTGGCCGCGTTCGAAGACCCCAGTCGCAAGCTGTGGGCCATCGCCTTCCACCCCGAGGTCCACCACACCAAGCGCGGCACCGACCTGCTGAGGAACTTCGTCTTTGGCATCTGCAACGCCAAGCCCGATTGGACCGCGCAGCAGTTCATTGACGCCACGATTGCCGACGTCCGCAAGACGGTGGGCGAGGGACGGGCCATCTGCGCTCTTTCCGGCGGGGTGGATTCGGCGGTGGCGGCGACGCTGGTCCACAAAGCTTTAGAACAAAAAGATGGCGGCTCCCGGCTGACCTGCGTCTTCGTCAACAACGGCGTGCTGCGCAAGAACGAGTTCCACAAAGTCCAGGACAAGCTGCGGCAGTTGGGACTGAACCTGGTCGCGGTGGATGCCGGCGAGCGCTTCCTCAAGAAGCTCGCGGGTGTCACCGACCCGGAGCAGAAGCGGCGCATCATCGGCGGGGAGGTCATCGCCGTGTTCGAGGAAGAGGTGGGGAAACTCGTAGAGACGGCCGTCAGGGCGGCTCCCGGGGCGCCCCTACCGGCGTCTCTTCCGCCAGGGGGGGGGGGCGGGGGGGTC
>Ga0080064_1000904_pt1 | contig 69016 bp, 72 predicted proteins | sample Subgrocontami54m_FD_69260 | JGI IMG/M metagenome (GOLD analysis project Ga0080064, IMG submission 69260) | Subsurface groundwater microbial communities from S. Glens Falls, New York, USA - GMW46 contaminated, 5.4 m (SPADES assembly) (version 2) ...
TTTCGCTTTAAAGGTTCCGTCATGTTTTTTTCTCATACTGCGCATTTTACCTTACCTCCTCCTCAATTCGACAGGTAAAAACACACCTTATTGCTCTGTCTTAATTTTGGGGAGTATTATACCGCTGGTCGAGGTCGGCGATCGATCGGGCGACTTTTAGAATGTCGGTCAAGGGAAAAAAAGAAAGGGATCTCCTTTTTGTAGACCGAGCAGAACGCGACGGCGTGCATAAAGGAGTCGGCGACCATATCTTTCGAGAGGCGGCGAAAACTTTTAAGGATATCCATGAGAAAGTAAAATTGATGCTCTCAGGCGGGTTGGTAGCGCCTGATGTTGATCCCTTTGCGCTGCCGAAGCTGCGCCACGTCGTAGGCGACTTGCATGCGCAACAGGTGATCCATGTCGGCGCCGAATGCTTTTTCAATCCGTAAGGCCATATCGGGCGAGAGCGCCGCTTTGCCGTTGAGCAAATCTGAAAGGGTCGCGCGGCGCACCTTGAGAATTTCTGAGGCCTCGGAGATGTTCAACCCCAAAGCCTCTATAATCTCTGTGCGGATCAGCTCGCCCGGATGGGGCGGATTTTTCATGGCCATCTTTTTACCTCCCGTGATAGTCGATTAAATCCAGGGACGAAGCGCGATTGCTTGCCTCCTGGTAGCGGAACACAAGCCGCCAGTTGCCGGTCACCGTCAGGCTCCAGTAGCCTTTCAGATCACCCTTGAGCGGATGCAGCCGCCAACCCGGAAAGCGGTTGAGTTGATCGAGGGTATTCGCAGTGTCTATGGCGAGCAGAAGCTTTCGGAGTTTGTCGGTCATCATGGCTGGAACGCCCTTTGGCGTCCCCTTTCAGATAAAGCCGCTGCAATCCCTTGTGCCGAAACCCCTCAATCCGCATTCTTCGCGTCCTGTCTTACCTTCATGTGTACGCTAAAACCGTACATTTGTCAAGTCCGTTTCTGATCTCGCCGCGCTTGTTTTACTTGTTCTTTCCACATGGGCGGAAAGGCCCTGGCATAAAGGATGACGAGAAGCGCCTGATTCATTTCTCCCTCCATAAAGAGAGAGAAGAGCGCGCCTTCACCCCTTATGATCCGGAGAGGGTCTTTCTATCGAGGCTTCGGTATTGGATGGCTTCGGAGATGTCGGCGGTGGAGATCTGATCCCGCTGGTCAAGGTCGGCGATTGATCGGGCCACTTTCAGAATCCGGTTGTACGCCCGCGCGGAGAAGCCGAGCCGCTCCATCGCCAGCTCGATCAATCTTCTGGAGGGCTCGCCGATGGCGCAGTACTTCTTCAACTGCCGCGGGCGGAGTTGCGCGTTGCAGCGGACCCCTTCTTTCTCATATCGCACCCGCTGGAATTCCCGGGCCGCCATCACCCGCTTCCGGATCACATCCGACGTTTCGTCCTTGGTCTCGATCGTTAAATCTCGGAAGGGAACGGCCGGCACCTCGATGTGAAGATCGATCCGATCCAGCAAGGGGCCTGAGATCTTGGACCGATACCGTTGTATCGCGGGCGGGGTGCAGACACAATTCCGGGTAGGGTCGGTGAAATAGCCGCAGGGACAGGGGTTCATGGCGGCGATCAACATGAACTGGGAGGGATAGGTCAAGGACGCGCTGGCCCGCGCGATCGTCACCTTTCCTTCTTCCAAAGGCTGGCGGAGCACCTCCAGCACGTTTCTTTTAAATTCGGGAAGCTCGTCGAGAAAAAGAACGCCGTTGTGAGCAAGGCTCACCTCGCCGGGACGGGGGACCTGACCTCCGCCGATCAAGCCGGCGTCCGAAATCGTATGATGGGGAGAACGAAACGGGCGGGTGACCAGCAACGGGCGGTCGTTGGAGAGAAGGCCGAAGACGCTGTGGACCTGCGTCGTCTCGAGCGCTTCGTCGAAATCCATCATCGGGAGGATGGTGGGAAAGCGCTTCGCGAGCATCGTCTTTCCGGAGCCGGGAGGGCCGACCATCAAGATGTTGTGTCCGCCGGCCGCGGCGATCTCCAAGGCACGCTTGGCATGGGCCTGCCCTTTGACCTCGGAATAATCTTCCAGATAGACCGAGCGTTCCGCGAGAAGCGCGTCCAGATTGATTTGAACCGGCGGAACGGTTTGCTTTCCGTTAAAGAACTCCACCACCTGTGGTAAGGTATCGACTCCCAAGACCTCAATTCCTGAGACCACCGCAGCTTCCGGTCCGTTTTTAGCGGGGAGAACCACCCCCTTGAGCCCAATCCGCTTCGCCAGGATGGCAATCGGAAGGGCCCCTCTGATCTCTTTAATGCGCCCATCGAGGGCAAGCTCTCCGACGATCAAAAATTCCTGAAGAAGATCATCGGGCACCACCCCTTCCGCCGCCAGGACCCCCAGCGCCATCGGAAGATCGAATGCGGCGCCTTCTTTTTTTAAGTCAGCCGGCGCCAGATTGATCGTGATTTTTTTGACGGGAAAGTGAAAACCGGTGTTCTTGATGGCGGAGCGAAGGCGGTCTTTGCTCTCTTTGACCGCCAGGTCGGGAAGACCGACGATCGATAGGAGCGGAAGCCCCTGGGAGAGATCGATCTCCACCTCGATCAAATGCGCTTCAACGCCGTGGAGTACCGCACTGAAAATCTTTGAAAGCATAGATTCGGACCGCGCTTTGGAAACCCAATTTAAAGTAAGCCCTAGCGCGAAAAAATTACGGCGCTCATTCGGCCGGAGCGTTGTTTATTCGGAGCGCCGTTAAAATAGGTTACCATAAGCAAAATTTACGGCGTTCAATTAATCTTCCGCGCCAGAGCTTACTTTAACGTTGAAGCTTCGAACTCATATCCTGAACAACCTGCGAGAAGTACTTTTCATCGGGCGACTCTGAAACCCATCGCCCCAGCTCCATTGAAAAGGCTTGTTGTTCCAGAGTCAGGGTCATACGGAAGGGCGCTTTACTGGTGACCTGCCCGACCAGCCGGCTTCTTCTCACCGGGATTCCGATGATCACGCCGACTTTATGGGTGGTCCAGGCCGTTTGGAAAAGCCCGGCTTCTGGGTCTTCAATCACAATTCGATCATAGTAGTTCAGGCTGGTGTCCAATGCAACGCGCCAGGCGCGATCAAATAGGACCGGCGTATCGGGAAGGGAGGAGCGAAGGGGCCCGGCCTGGGCACAGCCGATTAAATTTAAAAACAGAATCCAAAGAAACCATTTCCGAAAACGGCCCGGTTCCGTCATGGAAGATCCGTAAAAAAAGGGATGAGGAGTTGTTTTTTATCGCTCGTCAAAATGCCACAGGGAAGGTGACGCCCCTGCGACATCGAAAAACGGCATCGAACATCCGAATCAGGAAGAGTCTCTTAAAAAAGAGGTGATCGCTTTTTTCTTGCTTCTGTTCAGCCAGGCAGAGAGGTTGGGTTGGCGGTCGGCGTCGATATACATGCTGAACTGCAGTCCATACGAATTCCCGACAGGTCCGCGATGAACCGCCACCACCCTTCCAAATACTTTTTCCTGAAACGTCTTCCCTCGATAAGTGCCGCTGATCTGAACCGTCAACTCCTTGCCTAGTTCAAAGGGCTTGTTCGAGTGGAGAAGAACGCCTCCCTGACTCATATTGCTGATCGTCACTTCGATCGGTTTTTTTTCAGTAGAAATTTTGGCCGTTCCAAAAAAAGGAACGCGGGGATGTTTTCTCTGATCCATCATTCGAGCTTATACCATAGCTAGATTCAATTAGCAATCCTATATCAATTTAAAATAAGTTCTAGCGCGGAAGATTATCAAGGCCATCTCTCGAGGGCCGACCTACTCGGCGACCTTCAGGGAGTGGTTAAAGTAGCCTCTAGCGCGAAAGGTTACGGCGCTCCTTTCGGAGGTAGCAACGGAAACCACGGCGCTCCACTTAAAGTAGGTTCTAGCGCGATACATTACGGCGCTCCACTTAAAACCGGCCCGGTTAAAATCGCGCTTGCCGGAATTCGATATATAGTGCCTCAATTTGAAGATTTTCAACATATAGTGTTTACATCTAAACCTCATCGGCCGACAGAACGGCCTTAAAAGAGGCCTTCTGGGGGGCTATATTATAAGTTATTGAAAAATATACTTATATTAGTGCCTAATTTTTGTGCAGGTTGCTTTGAAACGCCCATGGACAGGGTAAATCAGGTCCCTCCAACAGACTTTTCCACAGTTTATTCACATTTTCTGTGGAAAACTTTATAAGCTCTTATTTAATTAAAGAAAGATGCTCTTTCATCATTTTCCATAAGAAGATTTCCCATCCGTTTCCAGTCGGACCCGCTCGTGACTCGCTTCGTGAAATAGATCGTCATCGATATAAGTTGTGGAGTAGGTCACCGATTTTTCTTCTTCATCTTCTTCCAGGATCAGGCGGGTTTTTCCATCGTCCCAAAACCAAAGACGGACTCCGACAAACGAGTTGACCCGCGGAAGACCAAACCGATGGGACCACTTTTCTTTAAGATCCTCAACGATGGAAGCATTCTGTGTGGAGGCCCGGTAATTGATCTCAATCCTGAACAAGATTTCCTTGTAAAAATCGCAGATCACATTCTTGACCTCGGGAGAGAAGTGAGCGGCATCGACGATAAAACGCTGCTCATGGTCAAACTGCCCGATCGCGCTGGGCTCTTCCACTCCCTTCGTGCGCTGAAGAAACTGGGGAAGCGGCATCCCGAGAAAGAGGGGACCCTGTTCCCTTGGAATCGGCTCGCCACCTTTGAGAATCGCGTGGATGGCGAAGAGATCGGCCGGCGCCGCCAGAAAGAAGAGAACAGCCAGGCCGCCGAGCGTTTGAAAAATCCATTTTGATAAAAGCGGCCGGTCAGGCATAAAAGACCTTCAGGATAAAATAAACGATCCAGACTTCAACCGTATGCGCGGCAATGGTGGAGGCCAGATTCTGTGTCTTTAAGAGAAGTCCCCCCCATACGAGTCCGTCGCTAAGTGCAAGCCAGTGATATCCCCTGAAGTAAACGACCATGAAGGGATCGAAAGAAAAAACCAGCGCAGAAAGAAGGATGGAGAGATAGGCTCCGCCAGGCATATTTTTCGTCAGCATCCATAATCTCCCCAGAATCCATCCCCTGAAAAGAAGTTCGACGATAAAACTGATCAGTAAGATACCGAAAGGGAGCATCAACCAGATGGGGAGATGCGCATGAGGGGTCTGTTGAAGAAAGTCGTAGGAATGACCGAACCAGACCGTCAACTTCAAAATAACGAACAGGTTAAACAAGGCAAGCACGGCGCCGGCCCCCGCTCCCATCAGAACCGCTTCTTTCAACCCCTCTTTTCGAAGACGCAGATGCTGAAAACCTCCGCCATCCCATCGCCACCAGCCGATCAGGGAAAAGAGGGTCAGGATCAGAGGAGTAAAAACCAAAAGAAGATGGGAGGAAGGGTAGAAGAAAATATAGTAGACGAGAATCGATCCCAGCGGAATGAGAAGAAGCCAGGAAGACGGTTCCTTCGATGAGGAACGGCTCACCCCGGACCGTTCCGCCATCGGGCCGTTTAAAACTTCCATTGCCTCAGCATCGAGGCAAGAAAAATAATAATCAGACCGATAATGAGCGTCAACTTGGCAAAGGCGTAGCCGGGGAAGGGAGGCTGATCTTCTTTCGATCGTTTCTCTGTTTCTTCCGAGCGCTTTCGGATCAGATCAAAAATATACATTGATGCCACCGCCGAGACCAGAAATACCTTCACCCCGAGCGCGGAAATATATCCGGCCGGCACCGATTCATAACCCGACCGCCTCAGGCCGAGGTTGATGCCTCCCGTAATCACCAAGATTAAAAGGAGGGGGCCGACCATCTGGCGAAAACGGCTTGACAGGTTGGTCAGATACGTCAGCGAGGGATCACCCGGTTTAAGAAGCGGCGCAGAAATAAAAATCTGAAAAGCCACCCCTCCGATCCAGAGAACCACGGAGACAAGATGAAGCCAGTGATTCAAAACGGCGAAGAAGTTCATTTACTCCATTGTGTGTGGGAGAGTGGCTTGCTCGATAGGAATTACATCTCCTTTTTTGAGGGATCTTTCAGGTAGTCTTTCATCTTTTCAAGCATCTCTTCATCGATGAGACCGACCTTCCCCCGTTTTCCCATGTAATCTTTAATGTCGTCGAGGCGCTTGGCCGCTTCCGTGTTGTCTTTCAGGCGCCGAATCTTCTCCTTGGCGTCTTCAAAGGCATCGAAGGTCATTTCATTGTATCCGAAGGCGCGAAGGCGCTTCATCGCCTTCATCATCGCTTCGTTACGGTACTTGGTCAGCAACTCGGAAGTAATCGTCGTCATCCCCATTTTGCGGGCGCGACGCTCGGCCGCCTTTTTAATCCCGCTCCGGACGAAATCGGGAGAGGTCATCAACCGCTTGTATGCTTCGTCGCTCCAGGTCACATCACTCTTCGGCGCGTCCCAGATCTGTGTCAGCGCGGCGAGGTCGATCCGCGTCAGCCCCATCTCCCGGGCCAGGTCCTCGGCATCGTTCTTCAGCATTCCGCGGAGAAAGTCCCGGGCCATCTCGGGCGACTCGGCGATCTTCTGATCGAGGCGGACCTTGGCCGCGTCGGTCCAGGGAAGCTCGGCGACTGCTTCCTCTTTCGCCTCATCCCCGAGCGATTCGGCCTTTTCAAGCAGCGCGAGATCGACCTCCAGGTGTCCCCGCTCCAACGCCACCTCTTCGGCAATCTGCTTGATCATCCCGCGCATAAATTCCGGCACCGTTTCAAGCCGCTCCAGCGCCTCACGGGTCCAGGCCAGCGGCTTCGTTTCAATGCCGGCCTCTTTGTGCGCCACCCCTACGCCGGCGTTGGCCATCGGGTTCATCATCTTGTCTTTGAATTGGGCGAGCACCGCTTCGGTAATCTCGTTGATCCCCAATTCCCGCGCCTTTTTCTCGGAAAGTTTCCGGACCATCCCCCTCAGGAAAAAGGGAGCTTTCTTCAGACGCTCTTCCGCGTCGGGCGTCCAGACAATTTCATTTTCTTTCGATCCCATGGCGATACCTCTTGATTTCGTTATTGATATCGGGTGCGCCCCGCCCACGCCCTAACCCGGGAAGAGATCCTTTCGAACTGCGGACGTCTTCTCCGGAACGGCGCGGGTGAATTCGGAAAATTTAAAGCTTCTTCCGAGACGGACCTCGGCCTCCTCCCGCACCTTCTGCATCACCTCGGGTGTGACCAAGGCGATCTGGTTTTCAATCGCGTAGCGCTCCACCCCCCGAGCCACCATCCCCCTTGCAAACGAAGGAAGCGACTTAAGGCGCTCCTGCGCCGCGCTGGACCAGTTGAGCGTGAATTTGACCTCCAGCCCGAACGTCTGCTCCGCCGGAAGCTCGATCCGTTTTCCGCCATATTGTCCCGGCAGATAGTCGCAGGCGGGATCTTCCGCCAGATAGCTGCCGTTCACGGCATACGCGCGGCAGCGGCAGCCGCCGCAGATCTGGGAGAATTCGCACTCACCGCACCGTCCGCCGAGCTGCGGCTCCCGCAGATCGTTCAGGACCGGAGAGGTGTTCCAGATTTCATCAAACGTCTGCTTCCGGAGATTTCCCGCCGAGACCGGCATGTACGGGCAGGGCGTAATATCCCCTTCCGGCGTGATCCGGCAATAGTGCTTCCCGGCCGGGCAGCTCCCCTGCGCGTAATTCTTCAGGAGAGGCGAGTTCGGATCTAGTTCATAAATGATCTTGCGGAAGTGCGGGGCACACTTGGCGCGCAGAATCAGATCCCCCATCTGACCGGCGGAAGAGGTCCAGGGATCATCGAAATTCTGGAAGAGGCCCGGATTCGGCTCCTTCATCCCGACCCCCTGCGCCCGCGCAAGGTAGGTCAGGATCTCCCGATATTGGCTTGGATGGATATCGATCAGGTTTTCGCCGCGGCCGGTCTGAACCAGAAAGAAGAAGTTGAGGACCTTCGCGCCGATATTGCGCGCCAGCTCGATCATCCCCGGGATTTCAGAGACGTTCCACGACATCACGCTCATGTGCAGGGAAAAGTCGAGCCCTTCCTCCTTCAGGTGCCCGATCCCCCGAATCGCCGATTTCCACGATCCGGCCAACTGCCGGAAACCGTCATGCCGCTGCGGATCGACCGAGTCGAGGCTGATCGACGCCCCCTGCAGCCCGCTCTCGCGCATCCGCCGCGCCTCCTGCTTGCCGAGCAGGACCCCGTTCGTCCCGAGAACACAGGTGAAGCCTTTGTCGGAAGCATACCCTGCGATGTCGAAGATGTCCTTCCGGACCAGCGGCTCCCCGCCGGTGAGAATCAGGAAGAGGGCCGGGTTGACCTTCGCCATGTCGTCGATGACTTTGAAGCACTCATCGGTCGTAAAGTCCTGTGAGATATCGGCATGGGGAAAGGCGCTCATGTAACAGTGGGTGCAGAAAAGATTACAGCGCTGGGTGAGGTTCCAAGAAACGGAATAAGCTTGATGTGCCATTCAAAAAAATCTCTAATAAACCTGACAGGTAAGCCTGTTCAGGAGTGGTTAGATGCCCCCTCCGGGGACTTCCGGCATCCTATATGCTGGAAGTGGGTCGCAATGCTCGCAGGGAGCGAGGCCACCGGAGTGTACTCTGTGTACATGAGGATGGCCGAGCGACCGAGAACGCAGCAGATGACCGCTCATGGACAGGCGCCGCCTAGAACCCTTGGTAGCGCATTGCTTCCACCCATCTTTCCGTCACCTGATCCAAGATCTCTACCGTGATGCGGGCCATTCCCTTTTCGCCGGCATAGGCTTCGATCTCTTTGACGACGGTGCCGCGGACAAAAGAGGGAATGCGGGACATCCGGCGTTCCGCCTCTCCATCCCAGGGAAGATTCCGCTCGACTTTCCGCGAAGCATGGGCCCATTCGCTGTATTTCGATTCGATGACAGCAGGATCAATTTCTCGGATTCCTTTTTTCCGGGCTCCGACTTCGATCCGCCAACGGGTCATCTCTCGCATGAATCCTTCCGGAATCTCCAACAGTTTGGCGCTCGCAGCGTCTGTCCAGGTAATCGACATGAATGCCTTTTCAAGACCGCTCTCTTTCCGCTCCAGCGCTTTGTAATACTCACCGCTGGCGCCGCAGAGAAGGCAATGGTCGGGAATCTGCTTGTGCGCCACCTGGCTGCAGATCACGCAGATGAAATAGTCGGTTCCTTCAGCCATCATGATAAATCGGGCCCGCTTCGCTTCGCAGACCGGGCATTTTTCAGGAACCTGCTTGACGACGTGTCCGCACATCCCGCAAAAATGGAGCGTCTCTTTCCCTATCCCTGAAATAGCTTCATCGCCGATCGTCATCTTGGCGATCCGCTTTTTAATCTCTTCGAGGCTGGTTGCTCCCGACAGGACCGACTCCATCTCATCGGTCGCCTTTTTAATGCCGGCTTCGGCGACGTCCAGCGTGATATGAAACACCGACTCGGAAAAGGCGTGGTTTTCAATATGCTGGCGTGTCGCATCCCGCATGAAACCGACCGGCACCCGCTCTAAGCGGGCTTTCGCCTCTTCGCTCCAGATAAACGGAGCGCCGTAATCTTTCGCTTTAGGGCTTATTTTAAGTTGCGGCTTTTGCGGCTCGACCTTCTTTTCTTCCGGCATCTGAGATGCCGCCGTTGGGGCTTCAGGCTTGGGCAAAATGGCGCCGGCGATCGCTTTGGCGCTCATCTCGATCACTTCATCGTCGTCGTATTGTCCCCCTTCGATCATCCGGACGGCAAATTCTTTCGTGAGGGTTTTAAAGCCCATCTTCCTCGCCGTCTTTTCGGCCTTGGCCTTCGCGCGGCGCCGTTCGAATCCGGCCGGCACTTTGCGGAGGATATTCTTGGCCTCTTCGGTCCAGTTGAGCGGAACCCCGTCATAACCCACCTCTTGAGAGAGTCCCCCCTCGGCCTTGGCCGCCGCCTCGAACATCGATTTATCCAAGAACTGGAAGATGCTCCCGTCGGCGCTGCAGATCGGGCACTTTACCGGCTTGTCCCCTTTGGCGGTATAGCCGCAGCCGCCGCAGATGTAAAAATCAAGCTTCGCCTTTTCATCATAGCTTGCGGCCCGCTCCGCATCCCTGTCTCCGACGATCTGGGTCATCATCCCGGCGATTCCGCCGCTTCCGAGGGTTTCAGCCACGCCGTCGGCGGCCGTCATCTTGTTCCGGTCGATCCCCTTTTCATCAAGCACTTTTCCGAGGTTTTTCATCGCCTCGATGGCCGACTTCGGAAGGATGTCCCCCATTGCCGCATCGACGACCGAATTGCTGATGATGGTAAATCCTTTTTCAATTGCATACCGGTAGACCGCCGTTTTGGCGACCCCGCGCGCGAAGATCGGTACCTTCTCCATCCGCTTGGAGGCCTCTTCGGTCCAGGCCACGGTGTATTCCGCGATGGCATCGATCGGGGGAATGTACTTCTGGTTCGAGACCAAGATATTGCAGGGGGCCATCCGGATCAGGTTTTCCGAATTGCTCCCGACATCCATCTCCTCGTCTGAATGAACGCCGATCCGGCCGACCACCAAGAGCCAGGGCCGCTCTTTCTTTACATATTGAAGCACTTTCTCAAACGGCTTGCCGTCCAAGAGGGAAGTTTTGATCTTGACCCCTTCGGTCTCCGCAATGCTCTGGCAGACTTCCAGATGAGACTGATAGATCTTCGCGAGGCCGGAGTCGATCACCTCTTCATGCAGCTTCTCCTGCTCTTTGAACCGGAAGACCTTTCCCGCCTCTTCATTGAGCACGCCCGAGATCGAGTTGAAGACGGCATAGTGGTAATAAGGATCGAATGCGGAGACAACATCGACTTCAAGCTGATACGCCTTCGCCATCGCCAGCGCCATTTTAAAGCCGCCGAAGGAGTAGTGGCTGCCATCGACCGCCACCACGATCTTCCCCATCTTTCCAAGAACGGGCGGCTTCGTCTCTTTAACCACAAAGACGTCCGACTTTCTGACCCGCCGGATCGTCCGCTCCGTGACGCTGCCGATCATGCTCTCTTTCACGGCGCCGACGCCAAGCGCGCCGAGGATCACCAGGTCATAGCCGTTTTGAACGATGTCATCGACCAGAACTTTGTAGTTTTTCCCTTCGAGGGCGTGGCGCTCCAGGGGAACGTTGCTTTCGCTGCATTTCTGATCGACGATGTCGAGGTAAGAATCGGTGATGATTTCAAGGCCCCGCGTGATCAGCGAGTCGTGGATTTTACGCTGCCGTTCCAGCTCATTTTCATCGTGGTATTCTTCAGGGAGGCCGGCTTCCATCTGCTTGAACCGTTTGTCGTGAAGCTTGGCGGCGTAGGCGTGGCTGCCGATGACTTTCGCGCCGAACTGTTTGGCCAGCATCACCCCGATATCGATGGCGGTATTCGAATAGTCCGAATTGTCCACCGGGATATAGATTGATCGATACATTTGAAGCCCCCCTGAGATAAAAATGTGGATGATCAGTCTTTAATACTGCATCGCCGATAAAACCGGCATTTTAATCAGAAAGTGGCGGAATTATAGCACCCATTTTTTTAAAAGACAATCTTTTTTTAAGGCTTTACAAGGCGTTTTAGACGGGATTCGGAAAAGGGAAAAGAGGTCATCCTATCAGGCGGATAATCGGTTCTTGAAGCGCTTCGGAATCTTCGCGGAGTAAAGGGTTACTCCGCGACCACCCCGACCCCGCCCCCTTCTTTATCAACCACCGGCATCGATTTGTTGCAGTGGGGGCATTTTACATAGACGAGGTTGTCGAAAAGGCCGATGCTGTAATGATTGACCAGGAGGTCGAATTCCTTTTTGCAGACGGGGCAAGCGGTCAGATACCGCTTCAAAAAAAACTTCACCTCGGATTGAAGGGCCTGAAGTTGGTGCTGCAACCGAAGGACTTCCGATTCCAGGCGATCGATCCGCTTCTCAATCTCTTCCGACATAGGGGGGTATCATAGACAAAATAAGGGTGGGTGTCAATGAAATTGATCATCGATTTAAGACCGGACCGTTTTATGATAGACCGCTTATTTCAAGATGAAATGCAAAGCAAAATCGACGCCGATGGCCAGCAGGGCGATAATATTCAGCCAGGCGATATCCTTTCGATTTTTTTTGAAGAAGTAATAGATATTATAAGCGATAAAGAGCTCCGCGATGTTGGACATCGGCATGTGAAGCCAGCGCCACCGCCCCAGCGCGAAGGTAAGAAAATAAAAAAGGAGGGCCAGAAGGAGGATCGCCCATTCTTTAGGCGTCGGTTTACCGCCCCGCGGCAATCGGACCGCTGCCGTGATCAGGCACGAAAGGACGATCAGGAAGAGGAGCGGAAATAAGGGCCACCAGACTTTTGCCGACATGCTTGGTGATTCTACGGAAGCCCTCCGATAAGATCAAGGACTTTTTGAGAGGACAGGAAACGTGATAAGCCCTCTATCACCGCCCGCATCCGCTTCATATGCTCCCGTCCCAGAAAAATTGATCGCAATGGGGACAATACAGATAGAAAGCCCTTCGGTAACCCCTCTGTTTTTCCGGCCTCTTTCATGTCACAATAGACTGACTTCAGATTCATCCACGTCGCCGGAGAACCACTTCATTGAAACAAAAAACAAGGAACCAGATCAACACCGCCATCACATTCTCCGCTTTGATGGTCGCCGTTACTCTCCTCTCCTACCGGCTCCGCGCGATCCGCCTGGAAGAACTGACAGAGCACCTGAGAACCCTGAAGGGGAGCCGCGTTCTCCTGATTTTTTTCTCGACCGGAATCAGCTACTTGATTTTGACAGGCTTTGATTGGGCCGCGCTGCGCTATTTGCGTAAGACGATTCCTTACCGTCAGGTTGCACAGGCCGCCTTCGTCGGCTATTCGCTGAGCAAGAATTTAGGAATCAGTTGGCTGACCGGCGGATCGCTGCGCTACCGATTCTATTCGCGCTGCGGGATCGGCCTTAAGGATGTCACAAAGCTGATCCTCTTCAATACCGCCACCTTTCTCTGTCGATTTGATGAAGGAAGCAGGGGTGAGTCTGGTCTGGTTTCGGCCCCTGAAGTGGTACAGGTTTCCGCAATATAATTTCCGGTCCCACCGGAAGGTCCTGATTGTCGATGGCGAAATCGGCTTTACCGGCGGGATCGGCATCGGAGAGGAGTGGACCGGCAACGCCGAAGATTCCAAACACTGGCGCGACACCTGCGTTCAGGTCGAGGGACCGGTCGTTCACTACTTCCAGGCCGCCTTTGTGGAAAATTGGATAGAAGCGACCCGGGCGATGCTGGTCGGCGATCTTTATTTTCCCCCGCTGAAGCCGGTCGGCGGGGTGAAGGCCCAAGGGGTCCGAAGCTCGCCGATGGAGTCGAGCTCGGAAGTCTACATGCTCTATCTTCTCACTATTGCTTCCGCAGAGCGCTTCCGTTACATTACCACCGCCTATTTCTTACCCGATACGCTTCTGGAAGACCATCTGATTTACGCGGTCCGGCGAGGAGTCGACGTGCGGGTGCTGGTTCCGGGTCCCCACAACGACATGGGGATGCTTTATCAACTCAGCCGGAACGGCTATGGGAAACTTCTGAAGGAAGGGGTGAAAATTTATGAATTTCAGCCGACCTTCATGCATGCCAAGACAATGGTGGCCGACGGCATTTTCGGAACCATCGGAAGCACCAACTTTGACAATCGATCGTTCTCTTTTAATGATGAGTTCAACCTCACCTTCCAGAATAAGGAGGTCGGCCAAGAAATGCAGGAAGTTTTTCACAACGACCTTAAACGCTCCCGTCCCATCTCATACGAGGAGTGGAGGAAACGCCCCTACCGGGAGCGGTTCCTCGGATGGCTTGGAAGCTGGGTCAAGAATTTCCTGTGAGAAGCTCTCCGGACACGCCGGGGTATCTGGGGCGGATGTGAAAGACAGCCTCTCTCGACTGCGCGGCACCTTCGTCGCGTTTCTTGCAAAAATGTCAGCCGGGTTCCGGCCGGGTTGTGTCTCCGGGATAAAAGGCGATCATATAACGCTCCGTTTAAGGAATATGTCCTGGAATCGCTCCGGCATGAGCCTTGCATTTCATTGGAATCAGAAGACAACGGCGTATTCGAAGCGAGCAAAGGCGCTCCTCACTTTATAAGCAGGTGAGGGGCGCCTTTTTGTTAACGGAGGAATCTATGACGCGTTTAGTGGAAGTCACGCTTATCATCGGCTATCTTTCGATTGTGTTCCTGTTGATCCGGTCGATGGTTGCAATCGACAGAGGTTTGAAAGCCCGGCAGCTCCGGGTGAAGGAGATCGAATCTTTCGAATGCGGGCCCGAGGGTTATTCGGCGCGACCAATATCCCATTGACGATACCAAAACGGAGGGAATGATGCTTCGCACAATGAGAAGTCCATCCATTTTCAAAAAGATCAATCTGGTCCTGATGAAGGGAGCGGATAAATTGACCGGGAATGACCTCGTCCGCATCGCCCAGGTGGCCGAACAGGCCGGAGCGGTTATCTATGTCAGCCTCCCATCCTGGCAGGTCCTGCTGGCTGTCCCGGTGATGCAGCAACAACAAGTCTCGGAAAGCCTGCATGAAAGGGGTTATGATTCGGCCAGGGTCACCCGCAAGCTCGATCGCGATTCGACCTTGCAGCTCAGGGGAAGGGGAAATGAGGTCTCATTGCATCATTGCCGGACCGCCGCTGGATCCTCGTCCCGGTAGCCGCCGGCTTCCGCCTGCACCGACGGTCAGGGTGATATCCTCTATATTTGATTAAACGGAACCGTCTCTTCGCGGGCGATGCCGTCTTGCGGCGCTTTTCTCCGCCGGGCATTCAATCGCGCGCCTGGCCCAGAGAACCAGTTGGTCCGGATCTTCAATCAGGTCGGCTGGGACCTCATAGTAGCGCTTCAGCGTCTGTTCGGCATTCGGACGGAACGGTTTCATTCCCCTTTCGATGTAAGGGGGAAGGGAGGCCGGATCGGTTTTAAAATAAAGCCGGTCCTTGAAAAGAATTCCGAAGAAAATCGGGCCCCGGTAGAGCCCGTACCCGCCGAACATAGCGCGGCACTCCAGCCGGCCCAGCCCCTGCAGTTGATCTAAAATGAATTCCCTGAAAGAATCATTTTTCATCTGTTTCGCCCCGGCAGTGGACTGCTGCGAACGCTTTCTCCGATTGACCATGATTGACAAGGCCGGATGGCCCGCGCGGTGGGACCCCGCAGGCTACTTCCGTTGGCGCAGGATCATCCGAATCGGCGCGCCGGTGAAATCAAAGGTGGCGCGGAGCTGATTTTCGATGTAGCGGAGATAATGCTCCGGCACCCCTGCCGGCGCGTTGGCAAAGAGGATGAAGGTCGGCGGGCGAACGGCGGCCTGGGTGATGTAATAAAGCCGGATCTGCCTTCCCTTGTAGATGGAGGGCGGATGGCTTTCGGTGACCTTTTCAAAAAAGCGGTTGAGGTCGCCGGTCGTGACACGGGTGTTCAATCCTTTGTAAACGGCGTCGATCCTTTCAAAAACACGATCGAGCCCCTCCCCCTTCAGCGCCGAGATAAACGCCAGCTGGGGATCATGAATAAACGGAAATCGGACGCTCAACTGATCTTGAATCCGCGCCTTTCCCTCCTTCAGCAGATCTGATTTGTTCACCAACAGAATCGCCCCTCTCCCACCTTCAATGGTCATCCCGGCGATTTTGGTATCCTGTTCCGTGACCCCTTCTTCGCCGTCCAATACAATCAGGGCGATGTCTGATTTTTCAAGCGCCGTCTTGGCGCGAGAGACACTGTATTGCTCCACCCCGTAGCTGACCTTTCCCCTTTTTCGAATGCCGGCCGTATCGATAAAGAGATACCGTTTGTCTTCATAGGTCACCCAGGTGTCGATGGTGTCCCGCGTGGTTCCGGGAATATCGCTGGTGACCAGGCGGTTTTCTTTCAGAATGGCATTGATCAGGGTCGATTTTCCGACGTTGGGCCTGCCCAATACAACAATCCGAGGCGCCTCGACTTTTTTTTCCTCTTCGGCAGGCGCCAGATGGGGGTAAAGCGCGTCGAGCAGCTCGCTCAAGCCCTGGTTATGCTCGGATGAGATCGGATAGAGGGGAGAAACCCCGAGCTCGTAAAATTCGCTCACCCCCTGGGCTCCCTTTCCCTCCGTCTTGTTGATGACGTAGTAAATCGGCTTCCCGCTTTTTCTCAAGAGATCATGGACCTCCCGGTCGACCGGGGTGATCCCTTCGCGGGCATCCATCAGGAAGAGAATATGGTCGGATTGTTCGATGGCGATTTCCGACTGCTTCCGGACCTGCTCGGCCAGCGGCTCTTTGGAATGAAGCAGAAGCCCGCCGGTGTCGATCAAGGTAAACTGGCGATCGCGATAATGGCAGACCGCCTCGTTCCGGTCGCGCGTGATTCCAGGCTCGTCCTGAACGATCGCCTTCCGCTTTCCGACGAGCTTGTTGAAGAGGGTCGACTTGCCGACGTTCGGCCGGCCGACGATTGAAATGACCGGTTTCTTTAATTCCCCCATGGGCTGCTCTTTTCCTCCGCCGCTTTATTTTTCGCGACGATCTCCCGCCAGGTCTCCGGCAGCGATTCATCCATTACTTTAAAATTGTGGGTGGCGACAAAGGTCATCCCATGATAGAGATTGATCTTGTATTTCCCGCGGCCGTAGCTCTTGGCAAGATACGCCATCAACTGCGCTTCTTCCATCAACCCTTCCAGTTCGCCGGTCCCCCGGCTCTCCAGATCGTTGAAGATCACAATCATCCCGACCTTTTCCTCGACGAGGATTTTGATGGAAGCCTCATCGTAAATCTGTTGATATTTTTCCTTCATGACACTGACCTCGGGCGCCCCGTGAGAGGCGGTTCGCCGGATCTTCCGGACATATTCCTTGAACATCTCCCAGAGCCAGCCTTTAAAAAGACCCTCTTGTAATTCCATAAAATCTCCCTCCCCCCACCCTTCCCTCCCCCTCAAGGGGGGAGGGCCAGGGAGGGGGGTCTCCTAACGCCCTATGTCGTTAATCTTTTATAAATCTGCGGCAGCTTCACCGGCAGCGTCTCGATCTGATCGATCACCATGTAGGCGACCTCTCCGTACATCCCTTTCAGGTACTCCGACCCCTCGCGGTCGACGGTGATGCAGTAAGGATGCACCCCCAGACGCGTCGCTTCCCGCAGCGCCATCTTCGTATCGGCGGTCGCATACGAACCCCGGTAGTCGTCATCGAGCGGTTTGCCGTCGCTGAGAAGGACCAGCACCTTGATCTTGGCCGGCTGAGCCGCCAACTTCATTGCCGCGTGGCGGATGGCCGCGCCGTCCCGGTTCTGGATCGCCGGCTGAACCTGGCCGATCCGCCGATCGATCTCCGGCGTGTACCGCTCCTCAAACTCTTTCAGGATGTAAAAATCAACCCCATCTTTTCCCCGGCCCGAAAATCCGTAGAGGGCAAACCGGTCGCCGACGGCATCGACCGCCTTGGCCAGAATCACCAGCGCCTCTTTTTCGATTTGCAGAATGCTCTTCTGTCCGCTCCGAAGCTGCTGTTGCGTCGAGCCGCTCAGGTCGATCAAAAACGCCGCCGCCACGCTCCGCTCGGATTTCCGGCGCTGAATGTAAATCCGGTCCGACGGCGACCGTCCCGCCTTCGCCTCGACCCGGCTCGACAGGAGGGCGTCAAGATCAAGCTCGTCGCCATCCCGCTCCCCTTTCATCCGCTTGAGCCCTTCGGGCCGAAGATATTGAAAGGCGGTCTGGACCGACCGGATGATTCCGCTGTACTCGGCGAGGATCGCCTGAACCGGCTCCGCCTCTCCCGGAAAAACTTTCTCCTCGCTCACCCGGCACCACCCCAGCCGGTAGTCGTCGGCCTCCGCGTCCCATTCGTCGTAGACGAATTCTTTTTTATTCGATCTCCCCTGCTCGGACCGGTCGGCCTGAAGCTTCTGGGCAATCCGGTCGAGCGGGTCGGCCGCCTCCCCGCCGCGAAGCCGCTCGATCGTCACCTCCCCCCGCTGGACCGAAGCCGCCACAGCCGATTCGACCGCTTCGCTGGAGAGGTCGATCCCCGACTCTTTGAGTTTTTTCAGCAGCCCTTCCGTCTGCTTCTGGACCACCCGCTTCGCCCCTTCGACCCGTTGGGGGTCGATGGCGCCGCGGGTCGATGGCCGAATCTCCCCCCCGCCCGGCCCTTCCCCTCTCATCTGCGGACCGGTGTCTTCGAACGCCTCCATCGGATGGGCGCCCGGCTGCGGCAGATCCCCCTCCTCCTGAAGAAAATCATACGCGCGCGCCGCCGCCTTCATCGACGCCGCGACGGTCGCCTCCGGACTCTGAACGACCCCCATGATCCGGCAGACTTCAAAGAGGATCGACTGAAGCTCGGGCGGGACCGCCTCTTTTGTTTTTCCGGCGAGGGAAATCTGATGGAGCAGCTCCACCACCACCCCCCGAGGCGTCAGGCCGACCAGCGGCGGACGTTGATCCAGGTCGGCCTCCCGCATCCGGATCAGCGCGGCGCGCAGGCCGGGATACTCCTGCCGGAGATGAAACTCGATCCGCGATCCCTCGGCAACCTCAAAAAGCCGCTTGATGAAGGCCGGCTCCGGAAAAAGGTTAAAAAATTCGGAGAGACTTTTCAGCCCGCCCCTTTTTTGGTATTTGCTTTGAAGCGACTCGATCAAATCGGCCGTCTCGGCGAGACGGGGGGAGAACGTTCCGAATTCCAGATAGCCGGCCTGGAACGCCGTCGCGATCTTGTACCATTCAAAATTGAGCGCGTCGCTGGAAAAGCGGCCGACATGCGCCGGAAGGTAAATAGTGTAGCCGTCGGTCGTCGGCAGGTCGGCCTTCCCTTCTCCCTTTTCTTCTTTGAGCGCCGAGGCCGGCTGAATCGCCACCGGCTTGCCGGAAAGGGCTTCCGCGAAGAGCTTCAGCGGACGGGAGACGGTAGAAAGTGAAACCCCGCCCCGAAGCTGGTCAACCGCCAGACGGGCCGATTTCGATTCGAACGAAAAGAATCCTTTCGCGGCGGCCGGATCTTTCTTCAGAATCGCCATCCCCTGATCGACCCAGGCCGGAAACCGATTTGCGACCGGCCCCATCTCCTGAAGGATCATCGGGCCATTCAAAAAAAACGTCGCCGCCAGCTCCCCGTCGAACCGGGCGATTTGGGCGGCCCGATCAAGGAGAACCCCTTCGAGTCGGAGGGCCTGAAAGGGGGAAAGGATCGCCGGCGACTCTGAAAAAAGTTTTGCCGCCAGAGGGGGCGCCTGCTCGGCGACCTCCGCGGTCAGCATCAGAAGCGCCTTCCGGTCTGAGTCAGACGCAATCTTTGAGAAAACTTCGGGACTGCTTCTCATAAAAAGGAGCGCCGGAAGGAGTTTTCCTGCCGTCAGCTTCAATCCCACCGCCGACCACTCCGGAAGAAGCGACATCGGGAGAAACAAAAGCAGCGAGGGGGTGACCCTGAAGTATTCAACCGCCAGGGTGTAGTCTTTCTTCCCCAGGGCCAGACCCTGCCCGGCCCAATTTGAAAAGGCCTCCGGGGCCATTTCAACCTGACTCAGCAGCGTGGGGGCCTGCTGGTAATATTCGAGCGCCAGGCTATAATCGCGCTCGGCCAGCGCCATCCCTTCCTGAATAAATCGTTCGCGGACCGGACGCGATCCGATTTTCGAGAAGATGGCCGGACCCTGCTTGAAAAATCGGATGCCGGCTGCAGACGAGTGCTGCGCGATCTGGATCCCCATCCCGACCCACGGCCCCAATTCGTCCGGCGAGACCGCCTGAAGCACCTGCGGGACGACGCGGAAATACTCGGCCGCCCCCTTCACCGAGAAATCGGAGAGGATCAACCCGACATTCACCGCCGCCGCCTGGGTTTTCGGATCGAGGGACTCGAGCCCTTTGACGATTTTATCGATCTCATCGCCATCGAGCGTCGATTCAAACAGGGTTCGGATTGATTGAAATGAAGAACTCATCATTGGTTATTTTTAGTTTTACTTTCTACCCCTGCTGGCTGGTGAGAAGGTGGCAACTCCAAGGCGGAGCCGGAGCTTCGCCCCGCAGCGTACTCTCTGTACGTGAGGACGCGAAGCGAAGGCGACAACGCGGGAGATGCCGGCTTATCGCCAGCCAGATCTCATTCAAAGAAGCTCTGGATGATCTCGACGAGCCCCCGCCGCATCTCAGGATCATCGGTCATGGCGTCGGCGATCGCGGCTTCGCAGGCCAGAACGGGCGGGATCCCCTTTCCAATCAGTTGGCCGGCATAAATTAAAAGGCGGGTGCTGACCCCTTCTTCCAGGCCGTGGTTCTTCAGGTTCCGGACCTTTTCGCCAATGGAGACCAGCCGCTTCGCGACCTCGTCTGAGACCCCCGCCTCGTGGGAGACGATTTGGGTCTCGACCGCCCGCGGAGGATACTGGAATTCCAGGGCGATAAAACGCTGGCGCGTGCTCTGCTTGAGGTCTTTTAAGACACTCTGGTAACCGGGATTGTAGGAGATGACCAGCATGAAATCATCGGAGGCGGCAACGACCTCCCCTTTTTTCTCAATCGGCAAAATCCGGCGGTCGTCGGTCAAGGGATGAATCACGACGATGGTGTCTTTTCTCGCCTCCACCACCTCATCGAGATAACAGATCGCCCCATTCTTGACCGCCAGCGCCAGCGGGCCGTCGGACCAGACGGTCTCATCCCCCTGCAGCAGATAGCGTCCGACCAGATCGGAAGCGGTCAAATCTTCATGGCAGGCCACCGTAATCAAGGGCCGCTTGAGATGGTAGGCCATATGGGCCACGAAGCGGCTCTTCCCGCAGCCGGTCGGCCCCTTCAGGAGGATAGGGCGCTTCGATGCATAGGCCGCCTTAAACAGAGAGACCTCCTGCCCGACCGGTTGATAGTACGGCTCTTTCTGTAAATAAAATGGTTCCATGGATTGCTGCTGCATTGCCCCTCCTCGACAGATCTTCCGAAAAATTGCGCCATTATAACCTTTTCACACCGATAAAACAATCTGAAGCCTTCCATTTAAAGTAGGCCCTAGCGCGAAAAATTACGGCGCTCCACTTCGGAGTTCCCGGCGGTAGTGCCCGGTCTTTGGAATCCTTTGACTCTTTTTATCTTTTATTGTAGAGTGAATCGCAACGAGAGGAAGCGACATGGAAGACTTCGAGAAGGTCTACCAACAGGCCCGCACCGCTTTTGACGAGGGGAAGATCATCGAAGCGGAGCGTCTCTACCTTCGATTGCTCGGAGGCCACCCGAAAGGATATGCCGACATTTATAATAAACTCGGCATCATCGCTTACCAGAGGGGAAATCCCCAGAACGCCGTCGATTATTTCAAAAAGGCATTGCAGATCAATCCCCGCTATACCGAAGCCTCTCTGAACCTCACTATCACCCTCAACGATCTGGGACAATATGATGAAGCGGGCGAAACCTTTTCGAGGGCCGCCCTTGTGGTCCGTTCGGAGAACAAATCGCTGGACCCTTTCATCCAGGGCAAACTGGCCAACGAACATGCAAAGCTGGGCGATCAATATTTTGAAATCGGGTTATATGACGAGGCCCTGGAGCAATACCGCAAGGCCCTTTCCATCCGCCCCAACTTCGTCGATGTCATCACCAAATGCGGAATTACCCTCCGGGAGCAGGGGAAGTTCGACGACGCGATTGAGACTTTCGTCAAGGCCAAGGAGGCCCATCCCACCTATACCCTTCCGATGATCCACCTGGGGGTGACCTACTATATGAAGGGCTTTTTAGACCTTGCGCTCGCCGAGTGGGAGGCCGCTCAGAAAATCAACCCGGATGGGAAAGAGGCGCAGATCTATCTGGCGTTGGCAAAGAAGGAGATCATCGAGAACGGCTAACGCCCCTTTTCGAACGATCAGAATTTGACTTATGGGCAGCGCAACCCTCCCCGACACCCTCCCTGATACCTTAGAAGATGTTCAATCCGACCGGGAGAAGATCCCTCCTTACAAAGTGATTTTCCTGGACGATGCCGTGACGACCATGGAATTCGTCATGCAGGTGTTGACCCAGCTTTTCGGGAAGGAGTTGGAAGCGGCGCAACGGCTGATGTGGGAAGTTCATACGCGGGGGGCGTCCCAGGTGGCCATCCTGTCGAAAGAGCAGGCGGAGCTGAAGCAGGAACAGGTTCATGCCGCCGCCCACGCGCAAGGATTTCCCTTCAGATGCGCCATCGAACCGGCGTGACGGCCGCCGCTAAGGCGGGGTACCCGTTGCGTTCTTTCTATTGCAACGGGTCGGTGCTGCGTTGTCACCTCCGAACTTGCGACCCACTTCCAGCAATAGAATGCCGGAAGTCCCCGGAGGGGGCATCCGCCTCCTTATCAGCGGCCTAGTTTGGTTTTTAAGGGGTGACCACTTTACTCAGACGATTTTGGTGATGATCTGAGTGAGCTCTTCCGGAAGGCGCCTCGGCTTCCCCTGCTCGTCGATGCAGACCAGGCGGGCCCATCCTTCTACAATGATCTCTTCCGTTCCATGGCGCCGGATGATATGGGAGAAGGTGACGGTCGCCCGGCTAAAATCGACCACTTCGGTTTCAATTTTCAGTAGGTCGTTGTAGCGGGCCGGCAAACGGTAGTCGATCTCCACATGGGCCACCACAAAAAGAACGCCGGCGGCGGCATAGGCGGCCACCTCCATCCCACGCTCACGGAAATACTCCGTTCGGGCCCGTTCAAAATATTTCAAATAGTTTGCATAGTATACAATCCCGCCGCAATCGGTATCTTCATAATAGACCCGAATTTCCATTATTCCTCCTCTACCCTTACGCGTCTCAGGCCACCTCCGCCATGGACCAAAATGGTGCCGTTTTAAAATAGGTTCTAGCGCGAAAATTTACGGCGCTCATTTTTTCTCTCTGGGATTCATCGCCTTGGGTTACTTTACACCAGCGGCAGGCGGGAGGACAAGGGGCAGGGGTGTGGGGCGGCGCCACATACCGATAGGACAACGATTTCTTGGAGGAGGACTCCCTCTTTTTTTTCGGCCCGGAGGCTTTTTTCTTCTTCCCTTTAGAGGCCCTCGATTCGGGCTCCGGCGGCGGATTCTTTTTCTTGATATACCGCTCGGGAAGCCGCTGAAGCGCGTCGGGAAGGTTGGAATACGAGACATATCGCCAGGAGCCGTCATGGCGGTGGCTTTTATACCATTTCTGATCGTAGTGGTAATACCAGGTCCCATCGACCCGATAGAGGTTGTACGGAGAGTCCGGCGCGTAAAAAATTCCGAGCGTGTCGATAAAGACCATTTTGGGACGACTTGAAACCGGCGATGCGGAGAAAGGGGGCCGGCGCTGCGAGGAAGGGATTTCCGCCCTGCCATGCCGCGGGGCGATCAGGTCTACACCTGAGAGAAAGATCGACGCGGAACAAAATAACAAGAAAACCTTCAAACCGGGCCGGGGGAATCTCATACCGATCAAGCTTATCAAAGACCAACCGCGTGTCAAGATCAACGGAACGCCGTAAATTTTCGCTTGGAATGACCTACTTTAAACGGAGGCCTGAAAAAAAGGAGCGGACCTCGTCAAAGGAAGCGGTTCGGCGAGAGGGAGGGAGGGTCGATAAAAAATGCTTTCCATATTCTTTCTTGGTCATCCGGCGGTCCAGGATGGCGATCAAGCCGCGGTCGTCCCGGGTCCGGATCAATCTTCCGATCCCCTGCCGGAGGGCCAGGACAGCCGAGGGGACCTGGAAGGAGAGAAATGGATCTTCTCCTTTCTGCGTCAGGGAATCGACGCGGGCCGCAACCAGCGGATCGGTCGGAGAGGCGAAGGGAAGCTTGTCGATGATCACACAGGAAAGGCTCTCTCCCGGCACATCGACCCCTTGCCAGAAGCTGGTGGTCCCCAGAAGGACCGACGAAACATCCCGCTTGAATATTTCAATAAGGGCCTGCTTCGGCTGGTCGCCTTGTTTCAACAAAAGGTAAGGGAGGCGCCCCAGGAGGTTTCGGTAAACCTCTTCCATGTTTCTCCAACTGGTAAAAAGGAGAAACGCCCTCCCCTTGCTTTCTTCTAAAATCCGGAGGATCTCCTCCGAAATCGCCGAGGTAAAATTCCGGTCCGACGGGGTCGGAAGATGCGTCGGCAGGTACAGCAGCGCCTGTTTTTCATAGTCAAACGGCGTGGACAAGATCATCTCTCTGGTGGCCGTCCCATTTCCTAGGCTATCGGCGGCATCGATTCCAAGACGCCGCCGGACAAAATCAAAACCTTTCTGTGAAGCCAGGGTTGCGGAGGTCAGAATGACCGGAACCTTTCTTTCAAAAAGCCGTTCGCGCAAGCGGGCCGACACATCGAGCGGCGAGGCGTAAAGAAAGACCGCCTGCTTTCTTTTTTCCGTCCAATAGACATATTCCTGTTCTTCCTGATCGATGGTCAGAAAAAGCTGGAGATCGGAGGTCAGCCCTTCGATCCGCTCACAGAGATGAGAGATGGACTCGCTCTTCAGACGCAAAGCGCCGATTTTTTCTTTCAATCGTTGAAGCGATTCGGAGAGCGCGCTGCCTGCAGCTAAGACATCCTGGGAGAAATCGCTTTCTTTTAAACGATACCGCTCTTCTCCTTTTCTGAAAGAATGGAAAAACCGGTTTGAAGCCGACAGAATTCTTTTGCACTGCTCGAAGCAGCCGGCCTCTACGGTTTGGATATACCGAAACTCCCGTTCGGCGTCGTAAACAAAATCATCGATCCGGTAACTGCTGATGGAGATCCCGAAATACTGCGTCGCGACCTCTTCCAGCAGATGCGCCTCATCGAATACAACCGCATCATAGTGGGGGAGGATCTCCCCATACGACGCCTCCTTGAGGGCCAAGTCGGCAAAGAAAAGATGATGGTTGACGATGACGATGTCGGACGCCGCCGCCGCTTGCCGCATCCGGGTGATGTAGCAGCGGTCGTAGCTGGGGCACGGCGCTCCCAGGCAGGCCTCTCCCTTTACGGAGACCTCCTGCCAAAGCGGGGTATTGTCCGGAAGCTCGGAAATCTCCGCCCGATCGCCCGTCCGGGTTCTCGTCGACCACTGCTGGACGATGTCAAAATGGGATTCCGCCTCGAAACCTTCAAAAGAGGGCTGTTGTAAAGATTGCTCGAAACGATGGAGGCAGAGGTAATTCGACTTTCCCTTCATCATGCTGAAGGTAAAAGGAGCGCCGTAATCTATCGCGCCAGAACCTACTTTAAATCGAAAAGGGAGGAATTCGGATAAGAAGGGGAGGTCATTGAAGTAGAGTTGATCCTGAAGCGTCTTCGTGCCGGTCGAGATGATGACCTTCTTCCCGCTGAGGATGGCGGGAATGAGATAAGCCCATGTTTTTCCCGTTCCGGTCGCCGCCTCCACCAGGAGGGTCTTTCGGCGGTCCAGGGCGTCGGCCACCGCCTCGGCCATCTTGAGCTGGGCATCGCGGTATTCATAATTCTTCAAAATGGAGGAGAGGATTCCTCCCGGCTTGAAGAAACTTTGACAATCCCGCAAGGGTTGGGTATCCTTTATTTCGTTCTCCACTTCTTAACGGGTCCTTACTCGAGACAGCCATGGCGGATCAGATTCAAGGAAAGAGCATCGCGGCCATCGCCAAAGATATCGCCGAAGGATTCGCCCTCCTCAATCCCCTCTTTTTGAAGCGCTTCGAACAGGAGACCTACAAAATCCTATACCACCAGTTAAAGAAAATCCAGACCGCAGCGCGGTCGGAATCGTTTCCCACCCACGATACGCTTGGCATCCGAAAACGGAATACCCGGCTGCAACGGCTCCATACCGCGCTGATGATTCTGGAACACGCCGCGAAGGAAAAACGAATTCCCCTGGCTTGATCGGCTAGTCGGCTGTCACGAAGAAATTCAGCCGCTCCGACTCATGGATTCGATCGCCCGCTTTTTTCGCTTCATCCCGATTCGGATAGGGCCCCACGCGGACCCGGTACCATCTCCCTTTTTGCGGAACGTCACCGGTCACCACATAAGAATCCAACCCTTTTTTCTTCAGCTTTTGGGCCAGCTGGTCGGCCCCCTTCTTTTCTGAAAAAGAGGCCACCTGGACCGAGTACCGCGGTGAAGAACCCGAACGGGACCCGACGGTGGGAACCGGCTTCACCGAAGTCTGGGCGGCTTGCAATGTACTTTTCGGTTTTGCCTTCACGCTCTCTTTTTTTGATTTGAGCCCGACCCCTCCCTCTTTTTTGTCTTTCAATGTCTTAAAAAAGGTCAGGTCTTCTTTGGGGAGCGGCGCCCCTTTTCCCGCCGGCGAATTTGCCTCCGGAGCGGGCGGAGAAGCCATCTCTTCTTTTTTCTCACTGAAATGAATCTCTCCCGGCTTCAGTCCGGGGTCAGGCGGCGGGCTCACTTCCGGTTCACCGGGCGCTGGAACGGGAAACGGCTCGATGGGCGCCATGGGCGCCGGGTTGACGGCCACGACATTGGGAGGCGGCTCCTGATTCTTTCCTCTAAAAAATAAAACAAGGGCAAAAAAGACCAACAAACCCAGTAAGCCGATAATGGCCAGTTTCGGAACTTTTTTAGCGCCCGGTTCCTCTTCCTCTTTTTTCAGATCTTTTAAGTCGCGCATTCAGTCTCTCCTATAAAATAGGTCCCTTAAGCGAAAGATTATGACCTCCTGGAAATGGTTAAAATAAGCCCTCAAGCGCAAAGTTACGGCGTCCCACTTGGAGGCACAACGTAAACCACGGCGTTCCTCTCGTATGTGGGGCCGTTTTGTTTGCCCCACGACCCGAGCGCTCCACCGGCAAAGCCGGGTGCTCGCTTACTTTCATATCAAATCGGTCAGCCGGATCCAAAAAGCTTACCGGGGGTAAGTATACCCCAGGCCGGAACAATCGACATAGATGTTTTACAAAATCAGCATCGCGTCGCCGTAGCTGTAAAAGCGGTACTTCTCCCGGATCGCCTCTTCGTACAACGCCCGGACCACTTCAATCCCGGCAAAGGCCGACACCAGAACCAACAAGGTCGACTTCGGAAGGTGGAAATTAGTAATGAGGACATCGATCCCGTTGAAATGATATCCCGGCGTGATAAACAGGCTCGTCTCTCCGCTGCCGGATTGAACGTCCCCATCCCGTCGGGAAACGCTTTCCAAAACGCGCGTCACGGTCGTGCCGACCGCAATCACCCTCCCGTCCCTTTTTCGTGCCTCCTGAATCGCCTCGGCCGTCGGGCCCGGGACATCAAACCATTCCCTGTGCATCACGTGCGCATCGATCTTTTCCGTCCGGATCGGCTGAAACGTATCGAGTCCGATATGGAGCGTCACCGCAGCGGTCTGGACCCCCTTTGCTTTTATCTCTCCAAACAGCCGTTCCGTAAAATGAAGTCCGGCGGTCGGGGCGGCCACAGAACCCCATTTTTCGGCATAGACCGTCTGATACCGCCTGCGGTCGGAAGGGGCGGTCTGATCTGCGGCCCCTCTCTTTCTGATAATGTAAGGGGGAAGCGGAACCTCCCCCCATTCCTCCAAAAAACAATAGATATCGCGATACATCTCCGAGGGGAGAGAAAGAAGCAGCTCTTTGCGGCCGCCGGTCAGATCCCGGCTTACCCGTCCGATTGCTCCCCCGCTGAAAGTCAGATCGACCGGCGCAACGGCCTTCCCTCTCACCAGCGCTTCCCAGCGTTCATTCAATCGCCCCGCTTCTTCGCGGGGCGGAGAAAGCGATCGAAGAAGCAAAACCTCCAACCGCCCTCCCGAACTTTTTTTTGCATAGAGACGGGCGGGAAAAACCCGGGTGTCGTTAAAGATCAGCAGGTCGGAGGGAGAGAGGTATTCAGGAAGCGATGAAAACTGCCGATGCTCTATTTTTTCGGTTTTTCGGTGGTAGATCAGCAGCCGAGAAGCATCCCTCTCGACAGCAGGGGTCGCCGCAATGAACGCCGGATCGAGAGAATAATCGAATGCAGAAACAGAGAGGTCGTTTTCCAGAAACGCTATTTTATCTCCTCGTAAGATCTCAGGGTCACGCCTGGGTAATAATATAATAGAATCTCCTCGGATTTCAATCCTTGTTGTGCCATGACGTTGGCCCCCCACTGGCAGAGTCCCACGCCATGCCCGTAACCGTTCCCGCGAATATGGAGCTCCCGTCCGAAAGAATCGATCATGAAATGGGTGCTGGGAAGGACACGGAAACCGAGCGCCTTTCGAAGGTCTTCGGCCTTCAAAATAATCTCCCCGCCATCATGCAGAATCCGGACGGTCAAAATCCGGCCGCCCCGGCTCCATTGAAGGGGAGTTAAGGTGGCGACGGCGGCAACCGGATAGCCTAATTTTCGAAGCCCCTGCTCCAGATCATGCAGCGTAATCGTCCTCTCCCACTGAAAATAGGGAGAGTCCCGGTCGAGGGGGCAGCTGACCCCTTTGAGGTAAGGCAGATCGATGTTCCACCGCTCCGACGCATCTTCGGTCGGACCGGCCGAGGTCGAATGAAAAAAGGTGAGGGCCAGCTCCTCGCCGAAGGCCAGTACCTTCCCTCTCGTCTGCGCGATCGAAGCCGAGGTGCGGGGGTCTGCAATCCCCCCTTTATAGACCTGCCCCAGCACCGATCCGGCCAGATCATATCCTTTCCCCTGGTTCTCTTTTTTTTTGTAAAGGGCGTAGGTTCGGGAGATCACCGCCTGCACCTTCAGCGCTTCGCCCTCCCAGTCGGGCGGCATTTCGGCCGGAACCACCCCCTCGAGGTAGCGCTCCAAGTCAATCTCGTTCGTCACCAACAGGCTCTCCCCGATCTTTCTGATCCGAAAGATCCCTTCATAGGGAGACTGATTAAGAAAGATTTTTCCTCCCGGAGAAGGAACAAAAAGGAGCTCTTTTTCCAAGCTATCGCGGCGGTTGAGGGTGATCCCCTTCTGCACCCCGATCTCCGCGGAGGTGATCGGACGGCCCATCTTCACTCCGGACCCGCTCTTCACAGAGAAACCGTCTCGGGATGTGAGAACCACGCGGGTGGCGTTTTCAATCACGGCAACACGAATGATCTCTCCCGCAGAGAGCGATGTCGGGAGGGAGAAGAAAAGGAGGGCCAGCATGACCAGACGCATTATTTTTTACTCAAGAGCCAGAAGAAAAAAGAGAGAAGAACGCTGACGAGCAGACTGGTTGCAATCGGGAAATAGAAGGTAAAATTTTTCCGTTGGATGAAGATGTCGCCGGGCAATTTTCCGATGCCGGGGACTCTTCCGAGAAGAAGAACGACGGCCCCGATCCCGACAATCAGTAGACCTAAAAATATCAGGGTTCGTCCCATCTCAAACATGGCTACGGTCCTTGCTTTGAAATCTCCAGCATCCGATCGATCGCTTTTTTCGCCCGTTGCGCAATCGGCGGATCAACCCTCACCGGATACTGCATCTCCTCCAGCGACCAGAGAAGCTTCTCCAGGTTGTTCACCTTCATGTGAGCGCAGTCGCACCAGCTGCAGGCCGGAATAAACTCCTTTTCAGGACTCTCTTTTTGAAGCCTGTGGAGCATGCCGATTTCGGTCGCCACGATGATTTTTGTTTTCTCGGTCTTTTTGGACTCGATGGCGATGCCGCTGGTCGAGAGGACCTGATCGGCCAGCGCGCTGACCTGCGGCGTGCATTCCGGATGGGCCATCACCAGCGCCCCCGGGTGGGCCGCCTTCGCCTCTTCCATCTCGGTGGTCATAATCCGGAAATGGGTCGGGCAGTAGCCGTTGTAGAGAATCAGCTTCCGGCCGGTCTGCCGCATCACATGGGCGCCGAGATACTGGTCGGGGATGAAGATGATCTCTTGATCTTCCGGAATGGAACGGACGACCTTTGCGGCGTTGGACGACGTGCAGCAGACATCCGACTCGGCCTTCACCTCCGCGCTGGAATTCACATAGCAGACCACCGCCGCGCCGGGATGTTTCGCCTTGAGCGCGCGGACCTCGTCGGCCGAGATCATCTCCGACATCCCGCATCCCGCCGCCAGATCAGGCAGCAGCACCGTCTGATCGGGACAAAGAACTGCCGCCGTCTCCGCCATAAAATGGACCCCGCAAAAGACGATCACCTTGGCGTCGGTCTTCGCCGCTTTCTGCGAAAGCTCCAGCGAATCGCCCAGAAAATCAGCGACGTCCTGAATCTCCCCCACCTGATAATTGTGGGCGAGAACAATCGCATTGCGCTCTTTTTTCAGCCGCGCGATCTGGGCGATGATTCTTTTTTCAGTGATGGTCAATGGCATCTTTTTATCCTGAGAAAGTAAAAATAGTCTAACATAGGGTGTTTAGCCAAGCAAGACAAACCCTGTTTTAGGGTTGACGTGGTTCAGTTCCAGAAAGGAACTATTTTCCGGGTTGTCATTCCCGCGCAGGCGGGAATCCAGTAATCTAAATTCTGAATGCCCGCTTTTGCGGGCATGACGTGTTGGAGTTCGCATTTTGATCTTATCGTATTCCTAGAAAATTCAAAATGAGCAGATCAGATTCATCATTCAGTTTACATTTACAGGATTGATGGTCTCGTAAAAAGTCTATCCTGTCACCCTGAACCCTTCGCTGTCATGCTGAACGAAGTGAAGCATCTGCTTTCCTGCGGCTCAGGACAGGTTCCGTGAAAGGTCTCTCTCACTATTTGAGAATACAAGATTCTTCGCTTTGCTCAGAATGACAAATTTGGCGGTTTTCAACTTTTTACGACTGCATCAGGATTGATTTTACCAATTTCATATGATATACCCACTTCGTCCAGAGTTTCAAAGCATAAAAATTTCTGCCTAACTCCGGAACCGGTCCTCAACCGCTTTATGTTTTCAATCTCTTAGGAATGGCCCACAGGAGATAGGCAGAAATATTTCTGCCTATCTATCTGTTGGGCGCCCCAAAGGTTTAGCATATGCCCGCAACGGTAAATAAGCACGGGCTATCGAGAGACATTCCTTCCGATGTGAAGCTTGCTGTAAGACAAGCCTGCGGATTCGGTTGTGTAGTTTGCGGCGCAAGCGTGATTGAGTATGAGCACATCGACCCGGAGTTCCATGAAGCACGCAGTCATGACGTTGACTCCATAGCGCTCCTCTGCAGCACCTGCCACAGCAACGTCACACGGAAATTCTGGTCAAAGGAAAAGATCAGAGCAGCTCGGAATGCGCCGCATTGCAAACAGACTGGCTTTTCGTGGGGCCACTTCGACTTCGGAGATCAGCACCCGGCAATTCGCTTCGCTGGAGTGACATTTCGCAGATGCACAATCCCGGTTGCCGTTTCCGGCCTACCAGTTTTTCAGATTGAGGGCCCGGAAATAGCCAGTGGCCCGTTCCGTCTGTCTGCGAATTTCACAGACGATACCGGACGGCCAATTCTTGAGATTCGCCAAAACGAGTGGCACGCTATAGCAGATATCTGGGATCAAGAATTTTCTGGAGGGCGAATTCTTATTCGAGACAAAGCTAGATCACAGTGTTTAATCCTACGCGCAGAGCCGCCCCACGGCATTGCAATAGAAAAACTTCACATGAAGGTGCGTCAATTCACGCTCACCGGCGATGCCGACACACTGCACGTCGATAGTCCAATAATGTCTGGCAGCTTCACAAACTGCGGCATTGATGGCAGCTATATTGGTTTGTCACTTGGATAGATGGTCGTCTGGAAAGTGAGTACCGTCGGTAATTAGAACTAAAAGGGTCAATTGGGGTCAGGTCTACGAATTTGACTTTAGAATTCTAATGCGGAGGGGAATAGTGCGGAGGGGAATAGGGTCATAGTGCGGAGGGGAATAGGGTCAGGTCTATTTTCTTGCCATAATCGGAGCGTTCTGGGGTCGCGTCTTTAGTTATCACAAAGGGGTCAAATCTTTAGTCAAGCTCTGTTCCACCTTTCAAACACTAATATCTTTGGAACAATTGCCTAAGCCACTGCGCGATAGATCACCCGCCGCTCATTGCCCCGGCAGGTGACGTGATGATTGCTCCAGAATAATTGATACAAAGCGGTCGCGTCATGCCCTCTTTGTATAACTAAACCAAAAAATAAAGATTAAACATTTGACCCCCTTGACCCCTGTTTAAACAGGGCGGGCCAACAGGACTTGACGGGCATAAACATATCGTTTATGATTGTCCTGATGATTCGGTCGTTCGCAGATGCCGAAACGAAGCGCTTCTACGCTACCGGCAAGTCGCGCCGGCTGCCTACGGAGATTCTGGCACGGGCGGCGATGCGGCTCACACAATTGAACGCCGCCAGCCGCATCGAAGATTTGCGCCTGCCACCCTCGAACCGGCTGGAAGATCTAAAACATGACCGCGCAAGGCAATGGAGCATCCGCGTGAACGATCAGTGGCGCGTGTGCTTCCGCTTCGACAAGGGCGATGCGTTCGACGTGGAAATCGTGGATTATCACTGAATGGAGGCCGTCATGGTCAAGAATGGTTTGCCGCTTATCCACCCTGGCGAATTCCTGCGAGAGACGCTGGAGGAATTGGGTGTATCGCAGGCGCGGTTCGCTCGCGCCATCGGCGTGTCGCCCATGCGCATTTCGCACGTCGCGAAGGGTACGCGCCCGGTGACGGCGGAACTGGCACTGCTCTTTGGGCGCGCGCTGGGTCAGTCACCGCAGTACTGGCTTAACCTTCAGGCGACCTACGACCTGAAAACCGCCGAGCAATCCATCGGCAAGCGGTTGAGCGCAGTCGTCGAGTTGGCCCACGTCTGAGCGTTGTTTCGAGAACGCCATCCTGCCCAAGACACCGGCTTTCTCGATTATAAAGTGAATGGGACTGAATAAAAGGAGATTTATTTTCTTGGCGGGTTATTTTCTAGTTGTAAGACATGCAAAAAATAAATCTGTCCCCTTTTCTGTTCTAGTCCCTTTTCTGTTCTATCCCCTTTTCTGTTCCTTTTCTTTAGATCGGCAGGTGCGCGTGAACCACGGCGGCGAGGGCCTGAATAAAAAGCGGGCTGGCGTTGAGCGATTCGGTCCGGCGAAGTTCGATTCCCTTTGACCGGGCGGTATCCTTGTAGAGGATGTCGATATCGTAGAGGATCTCGACGTGGTCGGAGACAAACCCGACCGGCACGACGAGGAGATCCCGCTCTCCCTGGGAGGCGAGGTCGTTGAGAACGTCATCGACTTCCGGGCCAAGCCATTTTCCGGGGCTCATCCCTCGGCTCTGGTAAGCGAAGCGAGAGGAGACCGGGCCAAGCCGGTTGACGATTCCCGCCACCGTCCCTTCCAATTCCCCCGGGTAAGGATCTCCCTCGGATAAAATCCGCTCCGGCAAAGAGTGGGCGGTAAAGAGAATCTGCACGGCCGATCGAATCTCATCGGGATAACCGGCCAGCGCCTCTTTTACTTTTTTGGCGAAGGCATCGAGCAGCAGCGGCTGGTCGTGCCAGCTCTCGACCGCCGTGACCGGCAGATCGCTTCCGGCATCCGAGAGGGCGGTTTTCAGCGTCTGGATATAGGCGCCGACGCTCAGCTTGGAATATTGCGGCGCGAGGCTGATGGCAATCAGATGTCGCGGCGCGTCGTCGAGGATCTGCTTCACCGCCTCCTTGATAAAAGGGGTCCAGTGGCGCATGCCGACGTAGACGTGAAAGCGGGGCGATCTCTTATTAAGCTCGGCTTCCAGCGCTTTCGCCTGCTGCTGTGCGATTTCCAGGAGGGGCGATTTGCCGCCGATGAGGCGGTAGCGCTCCTTGATGAGGGCGATGACTTCCGGCGAGGGGACCCGCTCCTTCATGATATGGCGCAGAATCGGCTCGACGTCATCAAGCGAGTCGGGGCCGCCATGCGCCATGAGAAGGACGGCGATTTTTTCATTAGAGGAATTTTTCAATGCGTGGGCCTGGCTATCGAGCTGATTTCTGATGCACCCGGTCGATGAGCGCCTCGACGCTCTCGACCGGCGTCTCGGGAAGGATGCCGTGGCCGAGGTTGAAGATATGTCCCGGTCGGTTGGCAGCGCGCCTTAAGATGTCATCCACCCTTTCTTCGATTTCCGGGATCGGCGCGAAGAGAACGACGGGGTCGAGGTTTCCCTGAACCGCCACGCCGTTTCCGAGCCGCTTCCACCCCTCATCGAGGTTGGTCCGCCAGTCGAGGCCGATCACATCCCCGCCCGCCTCCTTCTGCATCTCGAGCAGCGTCGCCGTCCCGGTGCCGAAATGGATCAGGGGGACGCCGCAGGGTTGAAGCTCCGTAAAAAGCGCCTTCATGTGGGGCTGGACATAGCGCTGGTAATCTCCCGGCGAGAGGGCGCCGACCCAGCTGTCGAAAATTTGAAGGACCTGCGCCCCCGCCGTCACCTGGGCCGAAAGGTAATCGGCCAGGACGCGGGTCAGCTTGGTCATCAGCAGATTCCAGAGGTCGGGGGCGCCATACATCATCTTTTTCGTGTCGATATAGTTCCGGGAAGCCCCCCCTTCGATCATGTAGCTCGCCAGCGTAAACGGCGCCCCGGCGAATCCGATCAAAGGGATTTTTAGCTCGCGGCGGACCTGGCGGATCGCCTCCATCACATAGCCGAGGCTCTCTTCCGGAACGACCGGTTTCAGCGCCCGGACCCCTTTTTCATCTTTGATCGGGTTGTGGATCACGGGTCCTTCCCCTTTCACGAACTCCAGGTCGAGACCCATCGGCTCCAGCGGAAGGAGGATATCCGCGAAGATGATCGCCGCATCAAGGTGAAACCGGTTGATCGGCTGCATCGTGACTTCGGCCGCCAGCTCGGGGGTTTTACAGACGGTCAGGAGGGAATGCTGGGCGCGGATGTCGCGAAACGCCTTCATGTAGCGCCCCGCCTGGCGCATCAGCCAGACCGGTGTGCAATCAACCGGCTGACGCCGGCATGCCTTTAAAAATCGATCGTTCGTGGAAGACTCCTCGGATGAAATCAGATAAAATAAGCCCTTAAGCGAAAGATTACGGCGCTCCTTTGATTTATCAAGTGATAAAAACGGCTGGATTCTAACATCCTGGGGGAGAGGTGTCAAATCGGCGGGGAAGGCGAGACCTAGGGAGGATCGAGTGCAACGGAACGCCGTAATTTTACGCTTAAGGGCCTATTTTAAAGGTGACCGGAATCCGAACGGAGGCCATGACCGGATTCTCCCCTCGCCGGGCGGGGACGAAGGTCCACTTCATCACCGCTTCGACGGCCGACCGGTCAAGGTCGGCGTGTCCGGAAGAGCGCTCGGTTATTGCCTCACCGACCTTACCTGTCGGGAGCACCGTCACCTTGAGAAGCACCGTCCCTTCCCTTCCCTCGGCGCGCGCCGCCTCCGGATAACGCGGCTTCGGATTGAATCGTCCGCCCGGCCTCGGTATCGCAAGACCGGAAGGGCGGCCCCCTCCGCCCATGCCGCCAAACGTACTGCCGACGCCCGGCCGTGACGCTCCCCCTGGGCCGTGGCCCACGCCGTCCGCATCACCTGCGACCTCCCCAGGCGAGACATCCAATGTCCCATCCTGTCCCGCGCCGAATCGGCCCCCCTCGCCGGCGAACCTGAATCCAGGCTCTGCATCCGGGAGAGGCTCCTCCTGCAAAACCTCCCCCATGCCGCCGGCGGGAAGAACCGGCAGAGAGGGCTGGGCCGGTTCTTCCGGCAAGGCGGCTTGCTTTTCTTCCTGAGAGGACGCGGATGAGACCCCCCCCCCTTCCTCTTCCTCGCTGATGGAAGAGGGGCCGGGTGGTAGAGCATCCTTCCCGAAAGAGGCCGATGCCGCCAAGGGAACGCCGTAATCTTCCGCGCTAGAACTTATTTTATCGGAATTCATCTGGAAAGCAGGCCGTGGCGGGATTAAATCGGGCTCGCCGAAGGAATCGCCGTAATCTTTCGCTTGAGGGCTTATTTTAAAGGAATCGCTCACGAGCGCCGGCGAAGGCGGTTCGGCGGGATGGAGCGTGACCAGTTCGACCACGAAGCCCTCCCCTCCTCTTCCGTTGCGATCAGCCATCGAAAAGAGCCCGAGGGAAAAAATGATATGAAATAAGAGAGAAAAAATCAGTGAGAGCGGTCCCCTCGGGTTCATCTTAAAGTAGGCCCTGGCGCGGAAGATTACGACCTTCAGGAAGTGGTTAAAGCAAGCTCTAACGCGCAAAGTTACGGCGTTCCACTTGGAGGTAGCAACGAAACCCACGGCGCTCATTTTTTTACCTCCCCGGCGTCACTGAGAGCGGGGTCACCACCGGATAATGGAGCGTCGGATGAAAGGTCACCTCGGCCTCGATGCCGTAGACCTGCCTTAGATTCTGCTCCGTCAAAACCGCGCGCGGCGCCCCCTCCGCAATCACCTCTCCCTGATGAATCAAAATCAAGCGATGGCAGTAGCGCGCCGCCAGATGGAGATCGTGCAGCGCCATCAGAACGGAAATCCCTTTTTCAACGAGCGAGGCGACCAGCTCGATGAGGCCAAGCTGGTGCTGCGGGTCGAGGTTCGCCGTCGGCTCGTCGAGCAGAAGGTATCTCGCTTCCTGGGCGAGCGTCCGGGCGAGCAGAACCCGCTGCAGCTCTCCGCCCGACAGCTCCGTCACCGGACGGTCTGCCAGGGTAGTCGTCTCGGTCAACCGCATCGCCTCCCGGACGATTTCGTGATCGCGCGTCCCCTCCCGATCAAACCGCCCGAGGTGCGCGTACCGCCCCATCAGGATCACCTCCCGGCAGGGAAAGGCGCTTTCGATCATCGGCCCCTGCGGGAGATAGGCGACCCGGCGGGCCACCTCCCGCGGAGGCCATTCGTTGAGATCCTTTCCATCGAGAAAGATCGTGCCGCCGGTCGGTGTGAGAAGTTTCACCAGCAGCTTGAGCAGGCTCGATTTCCCGGCGCCATTCGGTCCGATGAGACCGATCAACTCCCGATTCCCGACCTGGAGATCGATCTGGTTTAAGATCCGCCTTCCTTTTCTGGAAAAGGAAACCTGGTGGATCGCGATTCCGTTCCGATCAGCGTGCGCCATTAAAATAAGCCCTGAAGCGGAAGATTTACGGCGTTCATTCGTCAGCTCCCTTTAAAATAAGCCCTTAAGCGAAAAATTAATTGAACGCCCTAAATTTAGCTTCAGGAGACCTATTTTAACGGCGTTCCCTTAAAATAGGCCCTGGCGCGAAAAATTTACGGCGCTCCTTTATGGAGTAGATAGAGAAAAAAGGGGACGCCGACCAGCGAGGTAATCGTCCCGAGACGAAGCTCTTCGGGGGAGACCATCACGCGCGCCAGGAGGTCGGCCGCCACCAGGAAAATGCCTCCCGCCAGGAAGGAGGCCGGAAGCAGAATCCGGTGATCGGGGCCGAGGATCAACCGGATGACATGAGGGACGATGAGGCCGACAAATGCAATGGTGCCGGTGACCGCCACCGCGGCGCCGGTCACCAGCGAGGTGAGGACCAGGAGAATCCGCTGGACCGATTGGACCCGCATGCCAAGCGCCGCCGCCCCTTCCTCCCCTTCTAAAATAAGCAGGTTCAGATCTCTGGAGAAAAAGAGAAGGCCGATGCTGCCCAAAAGAATCGGCCAGAGCGCCACCTGAAGGTGGTTCCATCCTCTTCCATCCAATCCCCCCATCAGCCAAAAGAGGATCTCCCCGACCACGGCGATCGAACGGATCCGGGTGAGAATCAACGAGAGCATCGACACCATGAACAGTCCGACCGCCACCCCGGAGAGAAGCAGCGTGGCAACCGGCGTTTTACCGTGGCGGGTGGCGATGCCGTAGACGAGAAAGACCGTTCCGAGCGCGCCGAGAAAAGCGAAGGAGGGCAAAATCAGATAGTGATGAAAGGCCAGACCCGACGCCAGCGCGATCACCGCCCCCAGCGCTGCGCCGCCGGAAACCCCGATCAACCCCGGGTCGGCCATCGGATTGCGAAAAAGCCCTTGAAGCGCCACCCCCGAAATCGCCAGCCCGCCGCCGACCCACACCGCCAGCAGAACTCGGGGAAGCCGGATGGTTAAAATGATCGACTCCTGAGAGGGGCTCCAGCCGCTGAACTGAAAGAAAGGAAGCCGGTCCAAGATGATCCGGAGGACGACCGGGATCGGAACCGCCACGGAGCCGACCGCCGTCGCCAGCGCAATAGCGGCAAACAGGAGGATCGTAAGAAAAACCATCATACCGATTTTAGGAAAAGCGAAGCGCATTCCGCGGCGTCCTGTTAAAATAGGTTCTAAAGCGGAAGATTAAATGAACGCCATAAATTTTGCTTATGGTGACCTATTTTAACGGCGTTCCTCTTGTCATCGAAAGGGTCTTCATCGCCGGGCCGCCGCTCCGGATTCCGGGGAGAGGGGACCCTCCGATAAAATAGGCCCTAGCGCGAAAAAGTTACGGCGCTCCGATACAAAAAGCTCCGGATGAATCAAACGGGCCATCTTCTCCACCCCCTCCACGATATACTGGGAGACGGTCGTCAGATACTTCTCCGGGATGGCATGAACCTGCTTCGCTCGAAGAGCGGAGAGTTGTTTCAGCGCCGGGTCGTTGAGGAATATTTGCTCGAAACCGGGCGCCTCCGGATTCCAGGTGCTCAAAATGATGATCTCCGGATCGATCATCACCAATCGCTCCACCGAGATGTTCACATGCCCCACAATGCCGGTGTCGGCGGCCAGATTCCTTCCGCCGGCCAGCGTGACCATCTCATCAAAGGTCGTCTCCCGTCCCGCGGTCGATCCGGTCGGGCCGTAGGCGAGCACCCCCGGCCTTTTCTTGGAAGACGCGGCCTTTTTTTTCACTTCCATGATCCGGCGGTCCATTTCTTCGATCACCTTTCGCGCCCGCTCCTCCTCGCCGACGGCCCGGCCGACGGCCAGAATATTTTGTTTAATCCCCGGAATGGAGGTAAAAAGCTCGAGCTTCATCACCGGAAGCCTGGCGTCGATGAGCTGTTTGACGAAGTCGGGCGAGGTATAGCTGGCGACTAAGACCAAATCGGGCTCCAGCGCCACCACCCGCTCCAGATCGAGACGGATCTTGTATGGAACGGCTTTGGCGGCCTCCGCCACATGAGAAATTTTCGGATCGACCGCCAGATATGTGACGCCGACAATCCGCTTCGGATCGACCAGGGAGAGGAGAATCTCATCCGACCCCAAGGTCATCGAGACGATCCGCTGCGGCTTTTTGACCGGCGCTGAATCCGGAGACAAATCCTCGGCCGAAGCCATCGGAATCAGGCTGAGAGCCATCCAGACAAAGAGAAAGACAATTTTCCTTGGAAAATAAAACGACCGCATAAAATAAACCTTTTAAAATGGTCACTTAAAGCAAAATTTACGGCGTTCCTTTAAAGCCGTTGGCGCTTCACCTCTGATCCGCTTAAAGTAGGTTCTAGCGCGGAAGGTTACGGCGCTCCGCTGTATAGAATCAAATGAATAATTTTTCAAGTACGGGCCAGTCGAGATGGTCCTCCACATGGCGCGCCCACCGGCCGATCTCCGCATCCTGAATCTGCGCATAGTTCACGATCGGACCGGTGAGGAGCGGGAGCCCCTTGCGCGCCCGCAAGACATTCACAAACTGCCGCCGAAAGCGATCTTCCTCAAAGATCCCGTGAACCGAAGTCCCGAAAATCAGCCCGGACCGGGTCGTCGCCCCTTCCCCTTCCAGGACATTTCCCTGCGCCAGACGATAAAACGCGGGGAAGACCTTCTCATGCAAGGGAGCCGTTTCACCGCTGTGAATCTCATAGCCCTGTATGGCCAAATCACTCTCTTGAAGAAACGGACCCTGCCCGGACGGCCGCACGCCGGCCTGCTTAACGATCTTGCCTGGCCGGAATTGCGTGGAGACCTCCAATAGGTTCAGCCCCTCGATGTCGCCATGATCGGACTCCAGATGATCGGGATCGAGCAGGACCTTCCCCATCATCTGATACCCTCCGCAGAGTCCGACCACCGGAACTCCCTCCCCCGCTAATTTTTGGATGCGCCCCGCCAACCCCGACTCGGCATGATGGCGCAGATCGCCGACCGTATTTTTCGTCCCCGGTAGAATCACCGCATCGGGAGATCCCATCTGCGCGGGCGTCCGGATATATCGGATCGTGACGCCCGGCTCGACCGCAAGGGGGTCGAGATCGGTAAAATTGGAAAGATGCCGGTGCTCCACGACGGCGATCTCTATCTCCGGCTCGCCGCATCCGATCGAACGCGACGCGAGGGTATCTTCTTCCATCAGACTGAGTCCGGAATCATAGGGGATCACCCCCACGGTCGGAATCCCGGTTTTTTCTTGAAGAAAGGTCAGCGCGGGCGCCAGCAGCCGTGGATCTCCGCGGAACTTATTGATGATGAATCCCTTGATCCGCCGCCGCTCCCCGTCGGTCAACAACGTCCAGGTTCCGATCAATGCCGCAATCGCTCCCCCGCGGTCAATGTCGGCCACCAGGAGCACCGGCGCATCGACCATTTCGGCGACGGCCATATTGACCACATCCCACTCCCGCAGATTCACTTCGGCCGGGCTCCCGGCCCCCTCGATGACGACCCGTTCGAACGATCGGGAGAGCGTCGCAAGGCTCCGGCGAATCGCGCCCAATTTTACTTCCTTGAGCGAAGAGGCCTCTCCAAAAGGAACGCCGTAATCTTTCGCTTGAGGGCCTATTTTAAAAGGAACGCCGTGGTTTCCGTTTCTATCTCCAAGTGGAGCGCCGTGATCTTGCGCGCCAGGGCTTATTTCAACCACTCCCGCAAGGTCGTAATCTTTCGCTTGAGGGCCTATTCTAAATTGCGCCATCGCGGAGAGGTCGGCATACGGTTTTCCGAGAAGGATCATCTGGGCCATCGTGTCGCTCTTCGGCTTGAGAAGGACCGGATTCATCTCGACCTGAAGGGCCGCCCGAGCCGCGCGGGCCTGGACGGCGATCGACCGTCCGACCTCTTCCCCTGCTGCGGTGACCGCCGAGTTGAGCGCCATGTTCTGAGCCTTAAACGGGGCCACCCCGAACCCCCTGTTTGAAAAGATCCGGCAGAGGGCGGCGACCAGGAGGCTCTTCCCGACGTGGGAGCCGGTCCCCTGAACCATGAGAAACTTCGTCTTGCCATCCGGGCGCTTCATTAAAGTAGGTTCCTAAGCGAAAGATTACGGCGTTCCTTTTCTTAAGATTTGGTCCGCTTCCAAAGGGTCTCCGGCGTCTTCTGCGCCCATGCGATCCATCGGCTCAGAACAAAAAAGGCATCCCCGAGGCGATTGATGTATTGCAGCAGCTCCGGCTGAAAAGGAGCGCCGTAATCTTTCGCGCTGGAACCTGTTTTAACCGTCTCCTCCCGTCCCAGCGCGACACACCGCCGCTCCGCCCGCCGGCAGACGGTCCTCGCCTGATGAAGAAACGAGGCGACCTTCCCTCCCCCCGGCAGAATGAACTCCTCCAGCGGTTTGAGGTCCTTCTGGCAATGATCGATCAATTTCTCCAGATGCGTGACCTCGGCCGCGGTGATTTCAGGCATGTTCGGAAACGTTTGGCCCGGCGCGGTCGCCAGGATCGATCCAATGTCGAAGAGCCGGTGCTGAATCCGCTCTAGCTCGCCATCAAGGAATTTCGCCTGGGGGATGGTTTCCGGAACATCGACGAGAAAGGCCCGCGCCAATCCGACGATGCAATTGAGTTCATCGACCGTCCCGTATGTTTCCAGCCGCGGATGGTCTTTCGAAATCTCCTGGCCTCCGGCCAGCCGCGTCTTTCCCTTATCACCGGTGCGGGTATACACTTTTGTGATCCGCATTACTGCCTCCCCTATTCTATGTGGGGGCCTGTGCAGTGCTCGCGATGCTGCGCGCACCGGGGTCCCCGAAAAGCCTGCTTTTCGGGGTGGTCCTATGCCCCCACGCCCCAAGCGCTCGCACTGGCCAAGCCAGATGCTCGCTCCCTATAAATATTGTCTGATACCACTTAACGGCCATGCCTTAAGCGCTTCCATCGCTCGCATCGGTCGACGAAGGTAGCCGCCATCCTCGGGTTGGAGCCGAAATGGAGATGAATGTAACTGGCGAGCACATTGCGGTAAAGATAACCTTCCCGGATTTCCTGACCATTGTGACAGAGCCGATAAACCCGCTTCAAGCCCGCTTGCTCGGCCGGCTTTGTTCCCCAATCGGAGTAGTGAAATTCATGCCCGCGCGCCTTCTCACCCAATTCCAGCAGGGGGTTCTCCTCCTGCGCCTCCACCTCGACATAACCGATCCGCGACAGCCGTTCACTCATTTGAATGCCGCCCGGAATCAGCCCCACCATCGGAAACCGCCGGCCTGAAATCAGATGAATGTCGCGGGTTAAGTACATCATGCCGCCGCACTCCGCATAGACCGGTCCATCCGATTCGGCAAACCGGCGGATCTCTTCATGCATCGCGCCGTTGGCAGAGAGGGCTTCCGCATACACTTCGGGATAGCCGCCGCCGAGATAGATTCCGTCGATCTCTTTAGGAAGCCGGGCATCATGAATCGGAGAGAACCCCACCAGTTCGGCCCCCGCCCGCTCCAGCAGTTCGAGATTATCGGGATAGTAAAAATGAAACGCTTCGTCCCGGCCGACGGCAATGCGGCAACGCAGAGGAGTTTGCCCCGCTTCCTTCAATTTGATATCAAGCGGAACGCCGTAAATTTCGCCTAGAAAACTTATTTTAAGCGGGCGCGCCTCGCGGGCCAGATCGACCAGCGCGTCGATATTTAAATGTGCCTCGGCCAATTCAATCAGGTTGTCGATCAGCCGATCCGAAAGGCCGGTCTGTTCCCGGTGAACCAATCCGAGGTGTCGCTCCGGCATCTTAATCCTTGCCTCTTCCGGCAGGCCGCCGAATGTCTTCAGATAAGGCCGCGCCGTCTCTTCAAGCCACCGAAGATGTCCCGCGCCGGAGGCGCGGCTGAAGAGCGCGCCTGAAAGAGGCAACTCCGGATCAAACCGCTGGAAGCCTTGCAGAAGGGCGCCGAGGCTTCGCGCCATCCCCCCCGCATCGACCACCAGAAGGACCGGGGCCGAAAGCCATTTGGCGATCTGGGCGGTGCTCCCCTCTTCGGAGGGGGTCTCCTTCCCGTCAAAGAGCCCCATCATCCCCTCGACCACCGCGATGTCGGCCCCTGCAGAAGCGGCGGCAAACGACCTCAGGAGACTCTCCCGGCTCAGCATCCAGCTATCGAGGTTGCGAGAAACCCGCCCGGTCGCCCGTCGATGCTGTAATGGATCGAGGTAGTCCGGGCCGATCTTGAACGGCTGAACCGACAGGCCGCGACGGGACAAGGCCGCCATCAAGGCCAGGGTGATCGTCGTCTTTCCGACCCCGCTGTGGGTGCCGGAAATGACCAAACGGGGAATGTTCATGAAGAGGAACTCCCTTTCGCAGAGATTGATCTGAGTTCTTCCAAGCTTAAAGATTGATAGGCTTCAAGCGGCCCCGACCAGGAAAATTCCTCCGGGTGAATCAGATGGGCCAGAAGCTCGATCCCATCCACCACCCTCGGGCCGGGGCGCGCAAAGTAGCTGTTGGCATCGACGGCGTAGACCGATCCCCGCTCGACGGCAGGCAATCGTTCCCATCCGGGATAGGTCGTCAGAAGCGCGGCCTGGCGCATCGTCTCGGCAAGATTAAAACCACACGGACTCAAAATCAGCACCTCCGGCGCATAGGATAAAATCGCTTCCCAGGTGATCCGGACCGAATCTTCCCCCTTGCGGGCCAGCCGATCGACCCCCCCTGCCAGCGCGACCATTTCCGCCATCCAGTGGCCGGCATTATAAGGGGGAGAAAGCCACTCCATACAGAAGACACGGGGCGCTTTTAAAGCGCGGCTCCGGGAGGAGACCGCATCGACCCTTTCCTGAAGTTTCCCAATCAGCGCCGCCGCCTCGGCGGCCTTTCCAGTCGCTTCACCGACCTGCCTCAGGTTGTCAAAGATATCGGCAAGACAGGTCGGCGTCAGCCAGAGAATCTGCGGCGGGTTGGGGAGAAAAAGAAGGACCCGTCCTATTTCATTTCCGGAGGGGGCGCAGACCTGGCAGAGGTCCTGGGTCAGAACCAGATCGGGGGCCAAAGAGGTCAACATTTCTTCATTGACTGCATAAAGGCTTTGGCCCGCCTTGAGGGTCCGGCTCACGGCCTCATCGATCTGCCGCGCGTTCAAACTTTTTGTGTCTATGACACTTTGGACCACCACCGGCTTGGCCTTGGCTTCCGGCGGATAGTCGCACTCATGCGTGATTCCGACCAACTGATCTCCCAGGCCGAGCGCATAGATCATCTCGGTCGCGCTGGGAAGAAATGAAACGACCCGCACTTTAATACCTCCTTAAAAGATGACATGCTCAATCGTCATTCGTTCAGCGCTCCGCGGGCCTCTTTTGATAAAAGACCCTTCAATAGCTGAATCAGCTTTGTGTTCGCAGGCCGTGACTTCACCGCAATCCGGAGATGCCGGGGACCGAGTCCCCGGAACGACCGGCAATTTCGCACCAGAATCTTTTGTTGAAGGAGCGCCGCGTTGACTTCGTCCAGATCAAACCGGTCGTAGGAGAGCTTCAGCAGAAGATAGTTGGCTTGCGACGGGAAGAGCGCGACCCCTTCCAATTCCGAAAGGGCCTCCGACAGATAGCGCCTTTCCTCCTCCACGACATGAAGGCTTTTCTGAATGTAGTCGTGGTCGTCCAGGCTGGCCGTCGCAGCGACCTGGGCCAGGTGATTGACCGACCAAGGGGCCTGGATTTTTTCCACCTGCGGCAAGATCGCCGCATGACTTACGAGATATCCCACACGAAGCGCCGGCATTGCATAAAATTTTGTAAAACTCCGGAGGACGATCAGATTCGGATAGCGTTTTGTTTCCCCGATCAGAGAGGCCTCCTCCGCATAATCAATAAAGGCCTCGTCTAAGATCACCTTGATTCCCTTTTCACAGGCGACTTGAACAATCCGAAGAAGATCAGATTTGGGAAGAAGCTGGCCGGTCGGGTTATTCGGGTTGCAAAGAAAGAGCGCTTCCGTCTCGGGGGTCAGCGCCTGGATTAGCTCGGCCGGACGGAGTTGAAAATTATTTTCCTCCTGAAGTTGAAAAAAATCAATCCGGCAGCCGGCCAACTGCGCCGCGATTTCATACTCTGAAAAACTCGGAACGGGAATCAGGAGCCGTTGTAATTTGAGGGCCCTCGGAATAAGATGGATCAGTTCGGTCGAGCCGTTGCCGACCCAAATCTGATCGATCTCCAGGCCGTAACGCCGGGCCAGCGCCTCGCGAACCGGACGGCACGCGCGATCCGGATAATGAACCAGCGATGAGAGGTTCTCCTGAAGGGCCTGGAGCGCCAAAGGAGAGGGCCCCAGCGGATTGATGCTCGCGCTGAAATCGGTGACCTCTTCGACCCGGCATCGTTGCCGCCCGGCAAATTCAAATATATTCCCGCCGTGCTCTTGATTGGAGAGTAGGGGCACAGCATTCTGTGCCCCTACAGAGTGTGGCGCGGTATCCCTGTTCATATTGTCATCACCCTATCGCCAAACAACAAGCATCATACTGCAGAGAATCAGCATCAAAACGGAGACGGTCCACATCAATCGGATCGCTTGCCGAATGTGGCCGGGCTCCGCCTCCCGGACGGCCTGGCCGAGCCACGGTTTTTCCTTGACCCATCCGGCATACCGGCTCGGCCCCCCCAATCGGATGCCGAGCGCGCCGGCCGCAGCCGCCTCCGGAATGCCGGCGTTCGGGCTGTCATGCTTCCGTCCATCCCGGAACATCATCCTCCAGGCCGATCGGGCCCGGCCAAAGAGGAGACCCGCCCCCAGAACCATCAAGAATCCGGTCATCCGGGCCGGCAGGTAATTCGCCAGATCATCCAATCGCGCCGAGGCCCATCCGAAGTCACGATAGCGCGGCGTGCGATAGCCGACCATCGAATCGAGCGTATTGATCGCCTTATAGGCCATCGCCAGAGGAGGACCACCCAACGCAAGGTAAAATAGCGGCGCGACGATCCCATCCGAGCTGTTTTCAGCCACCGTTTCCACCGTGGCCCGGACCACACCGGATACAGGTAGCTGATCGGTCTCACGGCCGACAATCCGCGAGAGCCGCCTCCTCGCTGAAACAAGATCCGACTGCCGGAGGCGGTCAAACACGCCGAGGGCCTCATCCCCCAGCGACCGGGCGGCCAAAACCGTATAGGAAAAATAAACGATCAGAACGCCCTGCATCCCCGGCTGAATCTTTCCTGCCAGGAAAATCATCAGCCAGGTGATCCCATAAGAAGAAAGGACAACGGCGCCGGTCAACATCATCCCGGCGCCCCGCTCCCCGATCCGTTGAACCCCCCATCGCCGGAGCATTTTTTCCAGCACCGTCACGGCCCGTCCAATCAGCCGGACGGGATGCGGGAGCCAGCCCGGATCCCCGAAAGCCAGGTCCAATCCGAACGAGACGATGAGATGCCACGGATTCATTTCAAAACGTCATTCTAAACCCGCCAAAGAGAGAAAAATCGGCGGTCTCATAGCCGGCGGCCTCTTCATATTCCCGGTTAAAGAGGTTTTCAACCCTGGCAAAGAGCTGCGTTTTTTCCGTCATATCATAGTTCGCCGCCAGATTTACAACGGTGTAGTCCTCTAAAGGCGTTTCATTTCCGGCATCATTAAACCGCTTTCCGACATAACGTAGATCGACGTCGACCCGCATGGCTCTCATCGGCAGCACGCTGACGGTTCCGCCGGCCCTTTTCCGCGGGCGCCTCGGCAATTCCGCCCCGGTTTCTTCATCTTCCGTATTCATGAGGGTATAAGCGGCGCTTAAAATCAAGGACTGAAAAGGCCGGGCCGAAAGAGTCACCTCCGTTCCCTGCACCTTTGCCCGGGCCACGTTCTCGGGCCGGCCCAAGAAAGTAACCGGGTCAGATACAAACAGAATCAAATTTTTGATCCGGTTCTGAAAATAGGTGGCCCCCAGCCGGACTCTTCCCTCGGCAAATTCCTGGTCGACGCCGGCTTCCCAACCCCGGCTTTTTTCCGGTTGGAGGTCTGGGTTTGAGAATCCTGGAAAGAAAAGGTCATTTAAAGTCGGGCCGCGGAAGCCGGTTCCATAAGCCGTTCTGATTTTGCTTCCGGTCTCTTCAAACAGGTAGGCGGCCTCGGCTTTGTAGGTCGTTTCATTTCCGAATCGATTGTTGTCGTCGTACCGGACGCCGAGATTCAGAATAAATGGGGTGGGACGAAACTGATTGAAGGCGAAAAAGGCATTATTGATCAGCCGCTCGTCGAACCCCCCATCTACTTTTCCTCTCTGCGACTCGTGTTCATAGCCGAGTGTCAGGAGTTCGAATCGGGAAAGGGTCAGGTCATGCCGCCAATCGATTCGTTTTCCGGAGTTCTCTATTTCATAGTTATTGAAAGAGGAGTCGGGATCGCGGCCCCGCAACGTGTCGGTGTTCAAGGAAAGGCGGAACTGCTGGCTCCATCCGTCCATGACGGGCGTGCTGAGGGTCAAGGCGTTAACCGAGGTCCGGTTGCGCTGGACGAAATTGGGATCGTCCGTCGGACAGAAAACAAAATTGATCGGATCGCAGAGACCGAAGCCATCGAGCTCCGTCCGGGCCAGAATATACCGCGCCGTCCATTCAAGCCGGCTCTTCTCCATAAAATTGAATCCGAGCCGGGTGGAAAAAGCGCTGTTTTGGTATCCATCTTTTTCGGTGTTACCCGCCTTCTCACTCGCTCTGGAGAACCCGGCCGTATCGAGCCGGGAGGCGGAAAGAGAATAATCGAATCGTTCCGAGCCGCCGCTGAGCCCGATGGTCTCTCGGAATGTCTTAAATGAGCCGGCCTCAAATGACACCGACGGCGTGGCGGGGCCTCTCCCCTTTTTGGTGATGATTTGGATCACCCCTCCGATGGCGTTCGAGCCGTACAGCGTGCTCTGGGGGCCGCGCACAATCTCGATCCGCTCGATGTTTTCTGTGGTCAGATCTCCAAAATCGAATGCGCCGCTGGTCGCCGCGGTCATCTCAACGCCGTCGATCAGGACCAGCGTATGGCTCGAGTTGCCCCCTCTAAGAAAGGCGGAGGTGGTCCCCCCCGCTCCCCCCGTCTGAACGATATCAAGGCCCGGCGCCTCTCGAAGCGCTTCCGAAACGGTGGTCAGATGTTTCTCTTCGATGGTTTTGCGATCAATGATCGTGACGGAGCTGGCGGCTTGCGCCAGCGGCACCTCCGTTTTGGTCGCCGTCACGACGACCGGTGGAAAGGTTGGAATGTCTTCGGAGGAGGCTCCTTCCGCGCCCCATGCTTCGATCGATTTTGTGGCGGTTGAGATGACGAGGACAAACAAAAGAAATGCAATGCGCGCGGTGAGCGGCCGTGGGGTCATGTTTCCTCTCCCTTCGAAAGGTTTCAATGTGATCCTGAAGAGCCCGGTCTCCTGGCTCAGGGCAACCTACTCCCACGCCTTCCCAGGGAATCGTTATTCGTGATACGTTAAACGTGAATCGTGTTTCAATTGTTTACGATTAACGAATACCGTTTCACGATGAACGTTTATCATCCCCAGTGGCGGTTGTGGTTTCGCTCCCATTACAGTTGCGGGGCAGCAGCGGATTTTCACCGCTTTCCCAATCAACCCTTCAGGTAATCTGATTTCGTTTCGTCAAAAAAAATCCCCGCCTTTCGAATGGAAAGGAGGGGAATCGAATGAGTCCGCCCCCGTCTTGACCATCGAAGACAGGTGGTTCCTTCCGATTCAGGCAGGTCTTCTGGCTCTGGGATGATCTTACTCCCGACCCCTTCCCCTCCGGATATTCTATTCGGAGAGTGGCATCTGGTCGGTTTCGCATTCCATGACAGCGGCGGGTCCGCTCCCGATTTGCACGGGATTCCCTTTTCAACCCCGACATGACGTCGGGATCACCTGAACGGGTTCTTAATCGAACGGGTATTCTATACCAGGAGAGGGAAACATAATCAACAAAAAAATAAAGAAAAGAAAAACCTTCGGGCGGGAGATCCTCTGACAATCCAGCCCGAAGCGCCACGCTTTCAATCGTCGCAGTCGATTTGTTCTTGGGAGGGCACTTTCGATTTTGTCTGAAATTTAATCTTGTACGGAGAGGATGAATTGCTGGTTGAGATAGACGACGCATTCTGGTTGGATGAGGGGGAGAAACTCGATAGACTGATTAAAGTAATCCTTAACGCGGTTGGCTCCTGCGGAAAGATTGACGAAAATATTTCCCTGGACCTCTTTGCCTTTGGCCATCTTTACGCGGACGGCATACTTCTCTCCGAGGGCCATAAAGTCATCTTTTTCCGATTCCACATTCGCCTTTCCCAAAACAATATGGGATCTATTGATCAAGAACACGCCCTCCTTTGTCTTGATCGGAATAAAGGGTTTCTTTTCATTCAACAGGCCTCCCAGCTTTTGGAGACCGGCATGGTGTGCTTCGTATAACCGGAGAAAAACCTCCCCGCTGATCTCGCTCCCATCGGAGAGCTCGAAGAGGACCTGCCGCGTTTCCTTTTCGATCCTTCGCTCATCCATGGTGTGCCGGTCCTTGTGGGGTCGCCTGGAAAAGGGCCTTGTTCGTGGCAAATTTCTGCGCTTCTTCGGCCGATACCTTTTTCGCGGCCACCAGGGCCTGAAGGGCCTGATCCATCAACTGCATCCCTTCGGCCTTCCCGGTCTGGATGACCGAGGGAATCTGGAACGTCTTCCCTTCCCGGATCAGGTTGGAGGTGGCGACCGTCACCAGCAAAATTTCCAACGCGGCGCACCGCTGGCCGTCGACCGTTTTCACAAGATTCTGTGAGATCACCCCTTTCAGCGATTCCGCCAGCATCGCCCGGATCTGTTCCTGCTGGTTGGTCGGAAAGACATTGATAATCCGGTCGACCGTCTTGGCCGCGCTGCTCGTATGGAGGGTCCCGAAGACGAGGTGGCCGGTTTCCGCAGCCGTGATGGCGAGCTCGATCGTCTCCAGGTCGCGCATCTCGCCGACCAGGATGATATCGGGGTCTTCCCGAAGCGCCGCCTTCAGCGCGGCGGCAAACGATTGGGTGTGGCGCCCGACCTCCCGCTGGTTGATGAGACACCCCTTACTGGTATGGACAAATTCAATCGGATCTTCAACGGTGAGGATATGCTCTTTTTTGGTCCGATTGATGTGATCAATGATCGCTGCAAGGGTCGTCGATTTCCCGCTCCCGGTGGCGCCGGTTACCAAGACCAGCCCCTTTTTAAATTGGGTAAATTTTAAAACAGTGGGAGGGAGCCCCAACTGCGCCGCCGTCAAAATTTCGGCGGGAATCATCCGGAAGACGGCGCTGATCCCAAGCCGGCCGAAGAAAATATTGGCCCGGAAACGGGCCTGCAACGCCGGAACGTCATAGGCAAAATCGATATCATGGGTGGCGTCGAACTTTTGTTTTTGCGCATCGGTCATGATCTCATAGAGGAGCGCCTGGTTCTGCTCATGCGTCAGCTTCTGCGCCGCCACCGGAACCAGATCGCCCGCAGCCCGCATCATCGGCGGGTTATCCGGGGAGAGGTGAAGGTCGGAAGCTTTTTTTTCTCTGAGGGCTTTGAAGAAAACATCAATTTGAGGCATCCGGCGTTTCTCCAGTTAAGAGCGACGCCAGTAAGTCTAGCATAAGATGGCAGGTTGGCAAACGAACCCAAAACCGCAAGCGATCCTTCAGAACATTCACCTAAATAAACGCCTGAGTCATTCGTTGTCCACCGTCGTATGCGCCCCTTCGTGAAGGTGCTTTGCATGTTTGACCAGTTTTCGATACCGGGTCTGCAGGTGATCCAACTCTTCTTCTTCCAGCTCTTCCACGTCGATCAGCCGGTTGCTGGCCCCTTCGACAGCGGCAATCAGCTCATTTAACTTCAACTGGATCGCCCGGGTGTCCCTGTTCTGAGCATGCTGGATTAAAAAGACCATGAGGAAGGTCACGATGGTCGTGCCGGTGTTGATGATCAGCTGCCAGCTGTCCGAAAACCCAAAGAGCGGTCCTGTCACCCCCCAGACGATCACAATGAGAATCGCAGAACCGAAAGCCCAGACACTCCCTGTCCAATGGGCAGCCTTCGTCGCAACCATTCCAAACAATGCTTTGACTCCAAAGTCGGTTTTCTTTCGATGCTTTGACATCATCGCTTCTCCCTTCTCGATATGGAAAGCTAAAAAAGGGTCACTCCTCCAAAACAAGCCGGATGACGCTTCTAATATAATGACGAATCGACGGAATGGAAGGAAGGATGAAATTTTCACGACAGGGAAAGGTTACTTTCCCTCAATAAGCATCAGATCGGGATCTTCTAGATGTTCAATGACGGTATTCATGAACCGGGCCGCCTCGGCGCCGTAAATCACCCGGTGGTCGAAGGTCAGCGACAGCGGCAGGATCTTTCGAATGACGATCTCTCCCGATCGAACCACCGCCTTGTCTTCGATCTTCCCAAGGCCGAGGATGCCGACTTCGGGGAAGTTGATGATCGGCGTTCCATAGATTCCGCCGATCACGCCGTAATTGGTCAGGGTGAAGGTCCCTCCTTTAAGATCGGCCAGGTCGATCGTTCTGGCGAATGCCTTTTCTGTTAAGAGAGAAATTTCCTGAGCCAGATCGAGAATGCTTTTTTCGTCGGCCTTCTTGACGTTGAAGACCATCAACCCCTCCGGGGTGTCGACTGCAATGCCGATGTTGTAAAATTTTTTGAGAAGGATTTCTTCCTTCTCTTCATCGAGGGTGGCGTTCAGATAGGGATATCGTTTCAGGCCGGAGACGACCGCCTTGATGATGAAGGGAAGGTAGGTCAGCTTGAATCCCTTCTCCGCGGCCACACTTTTCTTATTTTGCCGGACCCGCTCCAGGAAGGTGATGTCGGCATCGTCGATGAAGGTGACCGCCGCCACCTTCTGTGACGATTCCGCCACCCGCTTGGCGGCGCTTCGCCGGACCCCTCGGAACGGAATCCGCTCCACCGTCTCGGCTTTGTCGAACGCCGCCTGCGGGGCAGCCGGCGATGCAATCTGGGGAGCCATCCGTTCCACATCCTCCCGCGTAATGCGGCCCGCCGGACCGGTCCCCGGGACCTCTGCCAAATCAATCCCGAGATCCTTTGCCCGGGCCCGGACAGAAGGAATCGCCCGGATCTCCGTTTTTCCGGAAACTTCGCGGCGGGATGCAGGAACCCGAAACTCCTCTTCCGCTTCCCCCAAACTCCCGACGACCGATCCGGCATCTTTCCGGGTCCCCGGAAAATCTTCCTGGACCGGCTGCTTCCGCTCCGATGCCGATGAACCGGCGTTCCCGGCGGCCGGCGCTTCCTCGCTTTCAATCGCCACCAGAACCGATCCGACCGGAATGATCTCCCCCGGCTTTCCCTGAAGCGCGACGACTTTTCCGGTATAGGGAGAGGGGAGGCTGACGACCGCTTTGTCGGTCTCCACCTCGACCAGCGGCTGATCCTCCTTGACGAAATCGCCCTCCGACACCAGCCATTTGACGATTTCCCCTTCGGTGATCCCTTCGCCGACGTCGGGGAATTTAAATTCTTTTTTCATGATCAAAAACCCATCACTTGTTCGATTGCTTCGACGATTTGATCGACATCCGGCAGATAATATTTTTCCATTTTGGGAAGGGGGATCGGGGTATCGAATCCTGCCACCCGGGCGACCGGCGCCTGGAGGAACAGAAGCGCCTCTTCGCAGATCTGCGCCGCGATTTCGGCGCCGAGTCCGCACGTCCGGGGCGCCTCATGGACGATGACGGCGCGGCCCGTTTTCTCGACCGACTTCAGCAGCGTGGCGCTGTCGAGGGGTGAGAGGGTTCTCAAATCGATCACTTCCGCCTCCACCCCTTTTTCGGCCATCCGGTTCGTCGCCTTCAAAACAGGATGGAGCATCGCCCCCCAGGTAATCAGGGTCACATCTTTTCCTTCGAGAACCACGCGCGCCTGCCCGAGAGGAATGACATACTCCCCTTCCGGAACCTCCTCCTTGATGGCCCGGTAAATTTTGGCCGGCTCTAAGAAGAGAACCGGATCGGGATCCCGAATCGCGGAGAGGAGGAGCCCTTTCGCCTCGGCCGGAGTGGAAGGGACGACGACTTTCAGGCCGGGAGTATGGACGAAGAAGGCCTCGGTGCTTTCGGAGTGATGTTCCGGCGCATGAATGCCACCGCCGTACGGGGCTCTGACGACCAGCGGGCAGGTATACCGGCCGCGGGTGCGGGTCCGAAGCCGCGCCGCGTGGGAAATCAGTTGCTCCATGGCGGCATAGACGAATCCCATAAATTGAATTTCAACCACCGGGGTGAGGCCGTACGCCGCCATGCCGATGGCGGCCCCTACGATCGCCGACTCCGAGAGGGGGGTATCGACCACCCGCCGCTCTCCAAATCGTTCGATCAATCCTTCCGTCACCCGAAAGACGCCTCCGTCACGGCCGATGTCCTCGCCCAATAAAACAAGATCGGGATTCCGCTCCATCTCATGCCGGAGGGCCTGGTTGATCGCCTGGACGAGATTCAGTTTGCTCACCCCTTCTCCTTCACATGCAGTGATCCATCCTGCTCGATCCGTTTCTTGAGGATTTCCTTTTGACGGACCAGATGAGGGGGGAGTGAGGCAAAGAGGGTATCGAACATCGCAGACGGCTCGGCCGGCGGGGTCGATTCAAATTCGTGAACCGCCGCGGCGACCCGCTCCTGCGCCTGCTTGCGCAGCGCCGCTTCGTCCGCCTCCGACCAACGGTATTCCCGTTCCAGGAAAGTTCGAAGCCGGACGAGGGGATCTTTCGATTTCCACGCCGCCACCTCATCGGAGGATCGATACCGTGAAGCATCATCGGCGGTCGTGTGGTCGCTCAGCCGGTAGGTAAAACATTCGATCAATGTCGGTCCCTCTCCCCGCCGCGCTTTCTCAAGCGCCCGCTTCATCGTGACGTGGACTCCGAAAAGGTCGTTGCCGTCGACCTGAATTCCCTCGAAGCCGTAAGCGATCGCCTTTTGAGCCAACGTGGCCGAGGCCGTCTGGCGCGACAGGGGAACCGAAATGGCCCAGTGGTTATTCTGGCAGACGAAGACGATCGGAAGTTTGAAAACGCCGGCGAAATTGAGCCCCTCGTGAAAGTCTCCTTTAGAAGTCGCCCCGTCCCCGAAGTAGGTGGCGACGGCGATCGGATCGTTTTTGAATTGCGCCGCCCACGCCGCCCCGACCGCATGGGGAATGTGGGTTCCGACCGGAATGGCAATCGGAAAATCGTGGAGCGCTTCCGGAATGGCACTCCCCCGCTCATCGCCGGACCAATATTGGTAGATCATCTTCATCGGAAGGCCGCGCACGATCGACACGCCCGGCTCCCGAAAAGCGGGGAAAACCCAATCTGAAGGGTGGAGGGCCGAGGCGGTTCCAACCTGGACCGCTTCCTGCCCTTTCACGGAAGCATAGGTGCCGAGGCGTCCCTCCCGCTGCAGGTTCAGCGCCTTTTCGTCGAAGGTCCGGATCAACACCACCGCTTCATAAAAGGCCCTGATCTCTTTTTCGGTGATCGGATCGGATCCAGGCCAGAAAGATCGGTCGACGTTTCCCGATTCATCGAGAATCTGAAACCATTCGACCTTGAATTCCTTGATCACTTTTCTCGGCATCGGCTCCCTCTGATTGAATGTATTATAGCATAGTCCTCTCTCTCTCTGCCTCAATAACGAGGGTCGGATCGGAGGGCTGCTAGACGCAAACCGATATGTTATAATGACGTTGAAGAAGGGGTAAAAAAGGTTCTTATGATTCAAAAAGTTCTCATCGCAAGCGCCGCTCGAACCCCCATCGGCAGCTTTCTTGGAAAGCTGAGCACCCTCCCGGCGACCGAACTTGGAAGCATCGCGATCAAGGAAGCGATCCGGAGAGCCGGCATTCGTCCGGACCAGGTGGATGAGGTGTTGATGGGGAATGCCCTGCAGGCCGGTTTGGGACAAGCACCCGCTCGACAGGCGGCGTTAGGGGCGGGTGTGTCCGAGTCGGTCCCCTGCACCACCATCAATAAGGTTTGCGGATCGGGCCTGAAAACCGTCATGATGGCGACACAGGCGATTGCGTTAGGCGATGCGAACATCGTGGTCGCCGGGGGAATGGAAAATATGAGCCGCGCTCCGTATCTTCTCGATCGGGCCCGCTCCGGTTATCGGCTCGGCCATGGAACCGTGGTCGACAGCCTGATCAAGGATGGTCTCTGGGATGTCTACAACAATTTCCACATGGGGTCTGCGGCGGAACGGTGTGCGGAAAGTTACAAGCTGACCCGGACGGAGATGGACGATCTGGCGATTGAAAGTTACCGTCGCGCGCAGGAAGCCGGAACGCGGGGAGATTTTAAAAGGGAGATCGTTCCGGTCGAAATGACGGGACGGAAAGGAAGCGCTTTCCTTTCAGAAGATGAAGAGCCGCAGCGGGTCGATTTTGGAAAGCTTCGAAAATTGAAACCGGCTTTTGAGCCGGGAGGCAAGGTGACGGCGGGCAACGCGTCTTCATTAAGCGACGGCGCGGCCGCCGTCGTTTTAATTTCGGAAGCGGAAGCCCGGAGCCAGGGAATCCGGGGAATGGGAACGATTGCCGGCTACACGACCACGGCGACCGTTCCTGCTCTCTTTACCACGGCGCCGGCGTCGGCGATCGCTGCATTACTGAAGAAGCAGGGCCTTTCCCTCCCGGAAATTGACCTCTTCGAAATCAACGAGGCTTTCGCCGCTTCCTCCATCGCCGTGATGCGAGAACTGAAGATCGATCCGAAAAAAGTGAACGTCCGTGGCGGGGCGATTGCATTGGGTCACCCCATCGGCGCCAGCGGCGCCCGGATCCTGACCACCCTGATCCATCTTTTAGAAGACCTCAACCTCTCGCGCGGGATCGCCTCCCTCTGCATCGGCGGGGGAGAAGCCATCGCCCTTCTTGTCGAACGCGTTCCGCTAAAATCATAAACATCACTGTTAGGAGCCTGAATGGAATTCAACGTAGTCGGTATCATCGGTGCAGGCCAAATGGGGAGAGGAATCACGCAAGTGGTCTCTGCGGCCGGCCCTCATGTTCTCCTTTACGATCTCGATTATAAAATTCTGGAAAAGGCGATCGACCAGATCGCTCAAAACCTCAACGAAGCCGTAAAAAAAGGAAAGCTCACCGAGTGGGTCAGGGAAAAGACCCTTAAGAATATCAAGGTCACGACAAGGCTGGAAGATTGCGCCCATTGCGATCTCATCGTGGAGGCGACCCCGGAAAAAGAAGAGATCAAAATGGAAGTCTTTGAGATTCTCGATGAGGTTTGCGCCAAGGAGACCCTCTTTGCCACCAATACCTCTTCCCTTTCGATCACCCGGCTTGCCTCCATCACCAGCCGGTCCGACCGTTTCATCGGCCTTCATTTTATGAATCCGGTTCCGGCGATCAAGCTGGTCGAAGTCGTTCGAGGGTGGCTGACCTCGGATGAAACCTTCAACCAGGCCAAAGCCTTCGTCGAAAAGCTCGGAAAGACGGTCGTCGTCTCGAAAGATTTCCCCGGCTTTATTGTCAACCGGCTTTTAATGCCGATGATCAATGAAGCGACCTTCGCGCTCATGGAAGGGGTCGGGACGGTCGAGGCGATCGACACCGCCATGACCCTCGGAACGCTCCACCCGATGGGGCCGCTGGCGCTGGCCGATCTCATCGGCCTCGATACCTGTCTTGACATCATGGAGGTCCTCTATACCGAATTCGGCGACAGCAAGTACCGCCCCTCCCCACTTCTTAGGAAGTATGTGGAGGCCGATTTCCTGGGGCGAAAGACAGGAAAGGGCTTTTATACTTACGATTCGGGGTCTTAACACACCATGGACTTCCATTTATCCGAAGAGCAGCAGATGGTCATCGAGATGGTCCGGAACTTCACCGAAAAAGAGGTGAAGCCGGTCGCTTCTAAGATGGACGCCTCCTCCGGGTTCCCGCATCAGCTGGTGAAGAAGCTGGCAGAGATGGGGCTGATGGGGGCCTTCATCCCGACCGAGTATGGCGGTTCCGGCATGGACCTCCTCACCTACATCCTGGCGATGGAAGAGATCTCCAAGGCGTGGGCCTCGCTCGGGGTCATCATGACCGTGAACAATTCGCTCGCCTGCGACCCGATTTTCCGTTTCGGGAATGAAGCCCAGAAGGAAAAGTATCTGACCCCGTTGGCCCAGGGAGCCCTGTTGGGATGTTATGCCCTGACCGAGCCGGGCGCCGGGTCAGATGCGGGCGCGATCGCCACCCAGGCCAAACATGAGGGAAGCGATTATATCCTGAATGGCACCAAGCTTTTTATCACCAACGGCAAACATGCCGACGTCGCCATTGTTTATGCCGTGACCGAGCCGGCAAAAGGAAAAAAAGGGATCTCCGCGTTCATCGTTGAAAAGTCTTTCCCCGGTTTTATCGTGGGAAAGATCGAAGACAAGATGGGGCTTCGCGGCTCCGACACCGCCGAGTTGATCTTCCAGGGCTGCCGCGTGCCGGCGGAGAATCTGCTCGGCGTAAAAAATGAAGGGTTTAAAATCGCCCTCTCGACGCTCGACGGCGGGCGGATCGGAATCGCCGCGCAGGCGCTGGGAATCGCCCAGGGCTGCCTGGAGGCGGCGACAGCTTACGCCAAGGAGCGGAAGCAATTCGGGCAGACGATCGGAAGTTATCAGGCGATCCAATGGATGCTGGCCGATATGAAGACCGAGATCGATGCCGCGCGCCTTCTCACCCACCGCGCCGCGTGGCACCGCCAGCGGGGAGAGCCGGTCACGGCGATGGCGGCCCAGGCAAAACTCTATTCCTCCGAAATGGCCAACCGGGCCGCCTACAAGGCGGTCCAGATCTTCGGCGGATACGGCTTCATCAAAGATTTTCCGGTAGAGCGGTTCTACCGCGACGCGCGGATCACCACCCTCTATGAGGGAACGTCCGAAATCCAACGGATGGTGATCGCGCGCCATTTATTGCAATAGAAACGTTTTGTAGGGGCACAACATGTTGTGCCCCTACGAGGTCCATATGAAAAATGGTCGCAAGACAGGCGCACGAAAAGAAAAGTTCACCAACCTTTCCGGAATCGAGATCGACCCGCTTTACACCGGGCAATCGCTCCGGTCACTCGATCCGAAAAAGGAGCTGGCCAAACCGGGCGCGTTTCCATACACCCGCGGGGTTTATCCGACGATGTACCGGAGCCGGCTCTGGACGATGCGGCAATTCTCCGGCTTTGCCGGAGCCAGAGAGACCAACGAGCGGTATCACTATCTGCTCAACCACGGCCAGACGGGACTCTCGGTCGCATTCGATATGCCGACCTTGATGGGATACGATTCGGACCACCCCAAGGCGACCGGCGAGGTCGGCAAGTGCGGCGTCGCCATCGACTCCCTGCACGACATGGAGCGGCTGTTCGACCGGATTCCGCTTGACCAGGTGAGCACGTCGATGACGATCAACGGGCCGGCCATCGTGCTCTTCGCCATGTACCTAGCGGTCGCCGAAAAACAGGGGGTGTCATTCAAGCAGCTCCGCGGCACCCTTCAGAACGACATCCTCAAGGAATACATCGCGCAGAAGGAGTGGATCGCCCCTCCCGCCCCTTCGTTGAAGCTGATCAACGACACGGTCCGGTTCTGCGTGGAGGAGGCGCCGCTTTTTCATCCGATCAGCATCTCCGGCTACCACATCCGGGAGGCCGGCTCGACCGCCGTCCAGGAGCTTGCCTTCACCCTCTATGACGGCCTGACCTATGTCGAATCGGCGATTGAATCGGGCCTCAAGGTCGACGATTTTGCGCCCCGGCTTTCTTTCTTCTTCAACGCCCACAACGACTTCTTTGAAGAGATCGCCAAGTACCGCGCCGCCCGGCGGCTCTGGGCGAAAGAGATGAAAAAACGGTTTCACCCGCGCGATCCGAATTCGCTCGCGCTCCGGTTTCACACGCAGACCGCCGGCTGCACCCTCACCGCGCAGCAGCCGTATAACAATATCGTTCGGGTGGCGCTTCAGGCGCTCGCCGGGGTCCTCGGTGGGACCCAATCGCTCCATACCAACTCGATGGACGAAACCCTCGCCCTCCCATCGGAAGAGGCGGTCAAAATTGCGCTTCGAACACAGCAGATCATCGCGCATGAGACCGGGGTGCCCGATACGATCGATCCTTTGGGAGGTTCGTACTATGTCGAGTGGCTGACAAACCGGATGGAGAAAGAGGCGCAGCGCTACTTCAAGAAGCTCGATACGATGGGAGGGATGGTCGCTGCGATTGAAAAGGGATTCCCGCAGATCGAGATTCACCGCGCCGCCGTGACCTATCAAAAAGAGATCGACCGGAAGGAGCGGCTGATCGTCGGGGTGAATGCCTTTGTCGAAAAAGAGGAGAACCCCATCCCCACCCTCAAGGTGACAGAAGAGGTCGAGCGCCGGCAGATTGCGCGGCTGAAAAAGATGAAGAAACAGCGGAATGCCGCGCGCCTTTCCGAGACCCTCCGGCGGCTGACCCAAGCGGCGGAAGCGGGGGCGTATCTGATGCCTCCGCTGCTCGATGCGGTGCGGGCTTCCGCGACGGTCGGAGAGATCTCGGACATCTTCCGTAAGGTGTACGGCGAATATCGGGAGACGGTTTCGTTCTGATCGACTTTCCCGCGACGATTCAAACCGGGCTCCACTTTTTTGCGCGAAAATGCTGTGGCTCTATACCAGTAAAAATGGTATTATTGATGACATGAAAACGACCATTGATCAAGCGGGACGAATCGTCGTGCCAAAGGCCATCCGTAAGGCCGTCGGACTCTCTCCGGGGACGCCGCTGGAGATCCGAGTGGTGGGTAGCCACATTGAGTTGGAGCCGGCTCCCCTGCGGGTGCAATTGAAGCGACGCGGGAAACTTCTGGTGGCCATCCCGCAACAGTCCACTCCCACTCTCACGGCAAAAGAGGTGGAAGCAACGCGAGAGGCCTTGTCCCAGGGACGTGAGTAAGGAGAATCCGAGGATTGAAGACGCTTGCGTACCCTCATTGATACCAGCTGCATGATTGCCGCGCTCTGTTCTTGGCACGAACATCATGAGGCCACCCGAACAGAGGTGGAGCGGTCCGCCCGCACAGGTAGTACGCTACTGCTTGCCGCGCCCTCCCTCATTGAGACCTATGCGGTACTGACCCGCCTTCCTGCCCCCCATCGGATTTCCTCTCAAGATGCATGGACCCTGCTCGATGCCAACTGGGCGGAGGTGGAGGTGATCGCCTTGACTGCCACGGAGTACTGGCGGGTGCTGCGTGACTGTCGGAGTGAGGGGATCTCGGGTGGACCCGCCTATGATGCCGTCATTGCGGCCTGCGCCAGGAAGGGCCATGCGGATCGAATCCTGACCTGGAATGAGAAACACTTTGGCCGATTCCAGAGATCGTTCTCGATCGAAACTCCCAAGCACAACTGACAACCTCCTCCTGATCCCTTGGATATAAGTCGAATAAGGGGTACTCCTTCCATTTTATCCTGAGATGATCACTGATCAACACTGGAAGAAAAACTCGGAAAATGAATTGTTAAAATCCGATAATCCGCAATATGAAATACCGTATGGAAGGCTATCCTCCGAGGAGTCCTTCCTGTTATTTTCAGGTGTTCTCTTTTTGAAAATATTGTAGGTTGCAATTGGTATTCCTCTTCCTTGCCGATTTTACTCCGCAAATGCGGAACTTGCCATATTTAGCAACCTTCGATATAATGAAAACAAGATGAGTCAACGCCGCAGCTACACCGTGAGTATGGTGGTCAATGGCCGAAACATTAACGAGGTCGTCATTGACCCGCACTATGAATCTAGGCATTCCGATATTGACGATGTCTTGATTCTGGAATTGGTCAGATACTTGGACGGACGGGAGTTTGTGGCGGAGGACAGAGAGGGTGAATGGGAATATTTCATGCTAGATCGCATTGAGCATGGAGGGAAGTTCTATCGCCTCGTCTGGTGCATGGGGGATCATTCCTTATTTATCGGGGTCATTAACTGCTTTCGGAGATAATTTTATGAAAACCAAAAAGAAACAGGTGAAATTTCCAGACGAAGCGACTCTGAAGAGGGTCCGCGACAAGCTGTCTGATCCGAACTACGCAGGGGGCAACATCGCATTGCCTGAGAAAGCTTCGGAGACAGATCGTGCTAAGTATCAGCTTTGCCAGCTGATTGCCCGGTACCAAAGAGAGCATGGTCTGCTTCAAAAGGAGATTGCCATACGGATTGGTGTCGATGAATCGCGTATTAGCGATATTCTTCGAGGTAAATTTGAGAGTTTTACTCTGGATAGGCTTATTGGTTATGCAGAGAAATTACATCCAGGTTTAAAGGTACAGATCGTCGCGGCTTAGCCCAATGCGCCTAGAAAGTTTGTTTCTCCGATTTTTTGCAACGGATAATTGAAGTCTGTTGAAGTCTTCTTCCTGAAAGGAATGATTGACAGGTTTTCTAAAAACGCGTAACTTTCCCTCAGGAACAAGCAATCTACAAGCTTGGTTTGCTCAACAACCACAACACTATTTCACGCAGGATTTAAGTTAATAATTAGGCGATTTCCACCCATGTTCACATTAACGAATATTCCCTGCTTGTATTGGACCGTTGCGTTACTAATCAGCGGATTCCAAGCCTATCGTGGTTACAGGCTGCAGTCGTTGCTTGGCGTCGGTTCTAAGTGGAGTCGTGCAGACAGGACGGTGCTGCTGTGCCTCGCAGATATGCTCACATATTTGTTCTGCGCGTTATCCGGATTCTACTCTCTCCTTCTGTTTTATCGCGCCGCCAACCTCAACTCCGCTTCACCCACGCCAATCGAACACCCGGCATTTCTCATTTTCCTCTTGGCGTATGGCGTTCTCGGCGTGACGGGCAAGCTCCCCGACGCCCTTAATAGGTTCAAGATTCCAAGTTCCGAATGAAATCGCGCAGAAGTGGTTTCATAACCCATTTTTATTCCTGGACCGGTTCAGCACGAGCTGAAATGAAGCGATTTTCGATCACAAGACTGTTCACCTTGAGTTCCAGAAAGGCTTAACAGATGGTTATGAAACCACTTCGAACCAAATGCTGCAGCTAACCGTCACCCGTGCCGGGCTCGCGGTAGCTGAGCTTTTACGTTGAGGCTGTAGAAAAACCTCCAAACGAAAAATTTTGGAGGAATTTGAAAAAAGAGACTGCGTAGACTGCCCTGTATTAAACGATCGCATACATGGAAGGGGTCGAGGCACCACCTAAAATCGATTTCTCCGATGTTCCAGGGACTTTTTCTACAGGCTCGTTATGTGCCAAATATTGTGATGTTTTGATCTATGGAAAAAATTATTTTTCCATCATCATTAAATGAAAGCGGATACGACATAAACACCTTGACTACGCTTTGGATCGAGCCGACAAACAATAGCCATCCGACTATTTTTTCTGATTTGATCGGAAATGATGATTTGGATAATTGTGGAAGAGACTGGAAGAGTTACCACCTAGCGAAAGATCTGAATGGGATTGCTCGGTTTTTTTATACAAAACGTAACCCTCGCGGAGCGTTTTTCACTTCGTTATGGAGTTTAAAGAACCCCAAAACGGACCCAAGAAAATTTTTAGAACTAGAAAAGGTCTATGGCCCAGAAATTTCTTTTGACTATAAAATGAGATTCAAAATATTAAAAGGATGTTGTATCTTCGTGGGAAAAATGAAATTCAGAGACATTATTCAAATTTACGTTTCACGTAACTTAATCGACAAATACGTCAAAGAAGACGGAAGTATTGAAAATGTCACATAACCACCGCATCAGCGGCGGGCGCTTAGCGACCATCCGCTAATGCGGTGCTTTCACGCTAAATGCGGTGCAACATTCCAGTTTCCGTTTGAGTTTTACTCCCTTTCCCTCGATAATCCTTATTTTCAGGAACCTCATTTTCTCGATGATTCGTAGGTGAAATCTTCGTCTTGAAGCTTCATGCAGCGCCTCTCAAAACCATCCTTTGAGGGAAAGCTGGTGCCAAACCAACTGCCCTGATATAATAAAAACATGAAGCTCGGACAATTTGAGATCTATCCTCTCACCGACGGGACCTTCCGGCTCGACGGCGGCGCCATGTTCGGCGTGGTGCCGAAAGTCCTTTGGGAGAAGCATCACCCGGCAGATGAGAAAAACCGGATTCACCTTGAACTCGGCGTGCTGTTAGTCAAGGCGCATGGAATGAATATCCTGGTCGATACCGGCATCGGCAATAAAGGGGAGCCAAAGTTCAACCAGATTTACAAGGTTGACCGGAATCCGTCGATTGAAGCTTCCCTGTCGGGACTCAACCTCCGCCCGGACGACATCGACCTGGTGATTAACACCCATTTTCACTTCGATCATGCCGGCGGCAACACCCGGAAAGACGAGCATGGCCATATTCATCCCACTTTTCCCAAGGCAACCTATTTCATCCAGAAGGGGGAGTGGGAGTTCGCGAACCGGCCGAACGAGCGGACACAAGGGAGCTATCTTTTGGAGAATTATGAAGTCTTGCCGAAAGAAGGGCGGCTTGATCTGCTGGAGGGAGACTCTGAAATCTTAAAGGGGATCTCCGTGAAGCGGACCCCGGGCCACACCGAGCACCACCAGTCGATCTTCATCGAGTCGGATGGTGAGAAGGCTCTCTTCTTCGGTGATCTGATTCCGACCGCCGCCCACATCCCCCTCCCCTACATCATGGGCTACGATCTCTTCCCGCTCACCACCCTTGAGACGAAGCGGACCCTGCTGGAGCAGGCGGTCGAGGAGCACTGGCTCCTGATCTTTCAGCACGATCCCAAGATCCGGATGGGATATCTGAAAAAACAGGACGGCCGTTTTTCATTAAAATAAGCCCTTAAGCGAAACGTTACGGCGTTCAGTTGGAGGAGGTCCGGAATGGCTAAGCTTTCCGCATCTAAAAAAGAGGTCCAACGGGTCACCCCCCCGAAAAGAATCCGGGTCCTGCTCGCCAAGATCGGGCTCGACGGCCATGACCGGGGAATCAAAGTCGTCGCCCGCGCCCTGCGGGATGCCGGCACCGAGGTGATCTATCTGGGACTGCACAACACGCCGGCCGAAATTGTCGCTTCGGCCATTCAGGAAGATGTCGACGCCATCGGCCTCTCCATCCACTCCGCCGCCCACATGACCCTCTTCGAAGAAGTGCTCAAGCTTCTCAAAAAAGAAAAAGCCGCCGACATCGCCCTCTTCGGCGGCGGCATCATGCCCGAAGAGGACATCCGGGAACTGAAAAAATCGGGTGTCCGAGAAATCTTCACCCCCGGCGCGCCGATGGATGAAATCGTCCGGTTCGTAAAAAGCCTGAAATCTTGACTCCTCCTCCTCATTTCGCTACCATGATCAGAATTTCCCACATCGCGAGGTTCCCATGCGTCCCGTCTACATGATCACCGGCGGCATCACGAAATTTAAAAAAGCCAATCCCGAAATGGACTTTCGGTACATGGTCAAAGAGGCCTTCGACTTCGCCCTGGCCGATCTCCCGAAACTGAAACTGGAGATGATCGACGGCGCCGTCGGATCGTATTTTTCGGACCACTTCACCCGGCAACTCAAAGCCGCCAGCATGGTCCAGGACTACCTCGGCCTCTGCCCCAAGCCCTCCAAACGGATCGAAGGAGGGGGCGCGACCGGCGGCCTCTGCTTTCAGAGCGCCTGGGAGGCGGTGGCATCGGGGCGGATGAATATCTGTCTTGCATTCGGGTTCGAGACGATGTCACGGGTCAACACCTGGAAGGGAAACGAGTTCATCGCGCTGGCCTCCGATACCAATTTTGATTTTCCGGTCGGCGGATTCTACACCGGTTACTATGCCATGATGGTCCGGCGGCACATGCATGAATTCGGAACCACTCCGGAGCAACTGGCGATGGTCTCGATCAAGAACCACGGCAACGCCCTCTACAATCCCTACTCGCAGAGCCCCAAAAAACTGACGGTGGCCGACGTGAGAAATTCCCAGATGGTCGCCACCCCGCTGACGATGCTCGATATCTGCACCATGTCCGACGGCGCAGCGGTCTGCGTCCTTGCGTCGGAAAAGGCGGCGCAAAAACTTTGCCCCAACCCGGTGAAGATCACCGGGATCGGGAGCGGCAGCGATTCGATGCGGATGGCCGACCGCCCACACGGGAAGGTCCTCCTCCTTCCGCATGAACGGGCAAGCGACTACAAAAACTTAAAATATCCGGGGGTCCATTCCTTTCGGGGAGGGCGGATGGCGGCCAAGCTCGCCTATGAAATGGCCGGCATTCAAAATCCGATCGACGATTTTGACTTCATCGAGCTGCACGACGCCTACACGTCGTCCGAAATCCAGACCTACGAGGACCTGGGGCTTTGCAAGTATGGCGAAGGGGGAAACTTCGTCGAAGAGGGGACCCCCTTCATGCCCGGCATCGACTACGGTCTTCCCCTTCCGAAGCAGGGCCGGCTTCCGGTCAATCCGAGCGGCGGACTGCTCGCCTGCGGCCATCCCGTCGGCGCCACCGGATTGATGCAGGCGGTCTTCGCCTTCTGGCAGCTTCAGGGGAAAATCAAAAAGCAGCTTGGCAGCGCCAAACTCCAGGTGAAAAATGCCAAGCGGGGCCTCATCCACAGCCACGCCGGCACCGGAACCTATATTACCGTGTCAATCCTGGAGCGGCCATAAACCTTTTTTGGCTCATCCGACTTTAGCGTGGGTAGAAGGGCGCTTAATTAAGTTCCCTCCCATTGAGGGAGGGGAAGAACCTGGGAAACCCATGCTGAACCCGATGCGCCCTTTTTCTTGTTGGCGCGAGCGGATCTTCTTCCTCCCGCCTCGGCACGCCATTCGGACGGCGCCGTCAGGACCACTCTCACCGGCCTTAGGAGTCGCCTTCTTGATGACCGACATCGATGTAAAATCCCCTCAAAGTAATCTTGTCATCTCTTAAAAAATCATCTATAGTCCTGGGCAGAAGGATCGCCGCTTATGCTGAAAAAGTATCTCAAACGGATCTTTGAAACCGCTCAGCATGGAGACGCGCGCGAAGAAAGCTACTATTCGTGCATTCAAGAACTCTTCAAAGAGTACGCAAACTCAGTCAATAAAACCAGGTCCATATCACCCCTCTTCCCAAGAAGACCGAGGCCGGAAACCCTGATTTTCGTATCTGGGACGGCAAGCAGAACATCGTCGGCTATATTGAGGCCAAAAATCCAGCCGAAGAAAACCTGGATCACATCGAACGGAGCGAGCAGCTCAAGCGTTACCGCCATACCTTTCCCAACCTGATTCTCACCAACTTCTTCGAGTTCCGTCTTTATCGTGACGGCCAGATGATCGACAAAGTGCAAATCGGCCGGCCATTTATTCTTCACAAACTTAAAACCATCCCGCCGGTCGAAAAAGAAGACTCGTTTTTAGACCTGATGGAAAAGTTTTTTGCATTCTCTCTACCAAAGACCTATTCGGCCAAAAGCCTGGCCGTAGAGTTGGCAAAGAGGACCCGTTTTTTAAAAGATCAGGTCATCTCTGAAGAGCTAAGAGAGGAAGAAGAAAAAGGTTCCGGCTTTATCTTAGGATTCTACGAAGCCTTTCAGCAGCATCTGATCAGCGGCCTGACTCAAGAAGATTTCGCCGACCTCTATGCTCAAACGATTACCTATGGATTGTTTGCCGCCCGCACCCGATCCGAGAACGGGTTTAATCGGCGATTGGCCTTTGACAATATCCCGCCGACCATCGGTATCCTGCGCGATGTCTTTCGATTTATATCAATGGGCGAACTGCCGCAGCAGATGGAGTGGATTATCGATGACCTCTCAGAGATCTTGGCCGCTGCCGACGTAAACCAAATTCTGCACCACTATTTTCGGGAAGGAAAAGGAAAAGACCCCATCATTCATTTCTACGAAACCTTTCTGGCGGAATACAATCCGGCGGAGCGGGAGCGGCGGGGGGTCTACTATACGCCGGAGCCGGTTGTGTCGTATATCGTCCGGTCATTGCATTCCATCCTGAAGGAATACTTCGACCGGCCCGATGGATTTGCGACCTCTTCAGTAAGGGTGCTCGATCCGGCGGCGGGAACGCTCACTTTTCTGGCCGAGGCGTCGAAACGGGCAGTGGATGAGTTCGTTGAAAAATATGGAGAGGGCGGCAAGGAAAGCCTCATCAAGGATCACATTCTTAAAAACTTCTACGCCTTCGAGCTGATGATGGCGCCTTATGCCGTCGGGCATCTGAAGATGTCGTTTCTTCTGGAAGAGTTGGGCTACCCGCTTAAGAAAGAAGACCGTTTTAAACTCTACCTGACCAATACGTTGGAGATGGAGGAATTGGCGCAATCAAAGCTGCCGGGGATGTCCTCGCTGGCGGAGGAATCCCGGCTGGCCGGAAAAGTGAAGAAGGAGACGCCGATTCTGGTGGTCCTCGGCAATCCGCCTTATTCGGGGCATTCGACCAACATCGGCGATTGGATCTCCAAGGAGATCAGGGCTTATTATCAGGTCGATGGGAAGCCGCTCGGCGAGAAAAATTCCAAATGGCTTCAAGACGATTACGTCAAGTTCATCCGGTTCGCTCAGTGGAAGATTGATCAGGCCGGCGAAGGGGTGCTCGGTTTTATCACCAACCACAGCTACCTCGACAATCCGACCTTCCGGGGGATGCGGCAGTCGCTGATGAACAGCTTCGACCATATTTATCTGCTCGATCTACATGGGAACAGCCTCAAGAAAGAGAAATGCCCGGATGGAAGCAAGGACGAAAACGTCTTCGACATCCAACAGGGGGTGGCCATTGGTCTCTTCATCAAGAAAAAAGGTTTGAAGAAAAAAGTGGTTCATGCTGAGTATTGGGGGCTGCGAGAAAAGAAGTATGAGTGGTTGCTTAAAAACGATGTCAACACGACCGAGTGGAAAACGATCAAACCGAAGTCGGAGTTTTATCTCTTTGTCCCCAGAGATGAAGCGACCCTCGACCAGTACAACCAATATCCCAAGGTAACCGAAATATTTCCAATCAACAGTGTGGGGATTGTAACAGCCAGAGATGGGTTCGTCATCGATTTTGACAAGAATACCTTAAAACGACGCATTATGATGTTCCGCGATATGAAGATGCCAGACGAAATTGTAAGTGAAACGTTTGGGTTGAAAGACAAGAGCGATTGGAAAATAAAAAAAGCGAGAGAAAGAGTCAGGCAAGACAAAGAATGGGAAAGCGCCTTGGCCACTATAATTTATCGGCCCTTTGATTCTCGATGTATCTTCTACCACGATGAAGTCATAGAGCGGTCGCGTAAAGAAGTTATGCGTCATATGATGCAGGAGAATTTGGGACTGATTACTCTAAGGAAAGGATTGCCAGGTTACAATTACTCATGGATATTTGCGTGTAAAAGCTTTGTTAGTCACGGTGTTTTTTATAACGGCAATCAAAGCACTGAATATCTCTTTCCCCTTTACCTCTATCCCGACACCGACAAAAAGGATCTATTCAGCGCCACGGAGACACGACACAAAACCCCGAATATCAATCCCGACTTGTTTTCGGCGCTTTCAAAAACCTATGGCAAGAAGCCGACGCCGGAGGAAATCTTCTACTACATCTATGCCGTCCTCTATTCCAATATTTATAGAACCCAATATGCCGAATTCTTGAAAACCGATTTTCCACGGGTTCCGTTCACCAAAAGCCAGAAAATATTTCTTGAGATGGGCAAATATGGAAAACAGTTGGTCGACTTGCACCTTCTCAAATCCTCCGACCTTGATCCACCTTCTGTTCGGTTCCAGGGGAAGGGGGATAACCACGTGGAGAAGCCGCGCTACGATGAAGGAGAGCGACGGGTCTATATCAATGCGCTCCAATATTTCGAGGGGATTGAAAAAGAAGTTTGGGAATACCAGATCGGCGGCTATCAGGTGCTGAACAAATGGTTGAAAGACCGGAAGACTCGGCTCCTCAGCCTGGAGGAGATCCAACATTACTGCCGGGTGGCGACGGC